>Ga0163153_10000664_pt1 | contig 58684 bp, 38 predicted proteins | sample OliLakLV19MP6IB1_FD_148629 | JGI IMG/M metagenome (GOLD analysis project Ga0163153, IMG submission 148629) | Freshwater microbial mat bacterial communities from Lake Vanda, McMurdo Dry Valleys, Antarctica - Oligotrophic Lake LV.19.MP6.IB-1 | ecosystem: Environmental > Aquatic > Freshwater >... | reverse complement strand
GATCTTCTCCTGCTTGTCGCGCGCGGCCTCGGTCGCCGGACCATTGACAACGTCGCGTTCCTTCTCCGCATCAAAATCATAGACGGTGGGCGTGCGCAGATTGAGCGCGTCCTCCACCAGGTCGAGCGCGCCGCGCCGGTCCGTGCCCCATTCGGTGGTGTTGGCGACGGACGCCTTCGCGCTCCAACCGCCACGCACGCTCCACAAACCCAACTGGGCGACGTGCCCGATGTGGATGCCGCGTTCGCCCAGCAGCTCTTCCACGAACTCTTGAATGTCCTCCGACGCAATCCAGGTGCTGCCGAGCCGCGCGTCAATTTCAGGCGCGGACAAATCCGTCGGCTGCACGGCCCGCAAGGCTTCGACGTTCTCTTGATACTGCGCGTCTGAGATGACCGTCGCTTCCGCCGCTTGCAGTTTGGCGCGCACATTGCCGGAGAGATATTCGTCTTCCGTTTCCCAGCGTTGGCTTTGCGGATTGAGAAAGATCGTTCCTTTCAAATCACCGATGAACTCGCGGACGGGCCGGCGGAGCAACTGGCTCATGTAGTCGAGATCGACGCCGCCGCGTTCGCTCAACGCGACGAGGAGGGCGTCCTTGGGCGATTCAACGCTGTGCGGCGGGCGCTGCCGTTGCACGGTGCGTTCGCGAAAGATGGCGGCCTTGGTCGCACGTTTCGTCTCGCTATCGTAATGCTCCAGCGAGAGGAGCAACGGCAGATCGGGATCACCCCGGAACGCCAGGGTGTTGGCGCGTTCGGAGATCGAACCGAACTTCGCGCTGAAATGATCGTAGGTCTGGTTGAGCTGTTCCCGCGCGACGATGACGGCAGTTTCCTCGCTGTTGTCGAGCTGGCCGCACAGACAGCGACGCACCGCGTCGCGCACCCGGATCAATCCGCGAATCCGCTGCGCGGTGGTGGCGGAAAGATCTTCCAGCACGCGCATCGAATCACCTTCGCGCCGCGCGATCTGCCCATTGACCAGCGCGTAGGCGTGGGGCTTGACGTGTTCCGGTGCGGGCAGGTTCACGTCCGCATGGAGCGGCACAATCACCCGATGCTCGGGCTGATACACGTCCTTCGGCAGACGCCCGATGGCTTCCGCCAGTTGCTCCACGAGATCACGACCGTTGCTGACAAGCGTCGGTTCGCCGCGTCCATACATGCGGCCCGACATCTGCATCTCACCCAGCATCCGCTCCGGGTGCGCCGTGAAGTATTCGTTCACCGCGATGGTTTCGCGGAGGGAGTTCTCCATCGGGGTCAGTGCGTTCCACGCCGGGCCATCGGGAAGTTCGCCGGGCAATCGCTTGCGCAACATCACCAGGTCGGTCGTGACTTCGGTGTTGGCGTTGGCCTGAAAGGCGTCGTTGGGCAGACGAATCGCCCCGAGCAGATCCGCGTGTTGACTGACGTAGGTCCGCAATGCGCTGTCCATCTTGTCGAGCGAGCCTTTGGAGGTGATGAAGAGAAGGAGACCGCCCGGCCGCACTTTCGTCAGCGCGGCGGCGAAGAAGTAATCGTGAATCACGAAGTTCCACTTCTTGAATTTTGCATCGAAGGGTTTGTAGTCGCCGAAAGGGATGTTGCTCATCGCCACGTCGAACGAACCGCTCACGAGCCGGGCTTCCTCGAACGGCTGATGCCGGATGTCCGCCTCGGGATAGAGCGTCTTCGCGAGTCGCGCCGTGATGGAATCAATCTCGATGCCGGTGATTTGGGAACGTCCCCGCATCTCCTCCGGCATGACCCCAATGAAATGACCCAGACCACAGGCCGGTTCCAGGATACGTCCGTGGTCGAACCCGAAATGCTGCAACGCGCCATACATCGCGCGGATGACGGCAGGGGAGGTGTAGTGCGCGTTGAGCGTGGTCGCGCGGGCGGAATCGAGCTCGTCCGTGGTCAGCAGGCGTTCGAGCTGTTCCCGTTCCTTCGCCCACTTCTCATTCGCAGCATCAAACACCTGCGGCAGCCCGCCCCAGCCGACATACCGCACCAGCACCCGCTTCTCGTCGTTGGTGGCCGGTCGGTTCTGCGCTTCGATCTGCTTGAGCAGTTCGATGGCGGCAAGATTGTCGCGACACTTCTGCTTCAATGATCCGACGCCAAGGCGATCCTCCTCCGTGATCTGGTAGTTGCTCTGATTGCGCAGCGGTTCTGCATCAGCAATGGGCGGGGGAAGAACGACTATGGTGTCATCTTCAACCGGTGGGAGTTGAACGGCGTTCAACTGCGCTGAATCCAGCGACGGTTCCGTGACACGAGGCGGCAGGGCCACCACGGGCTCCTGCGCCGGCAGCCGCAACCCGAACAGGTCCATCTGTTGTTCATCATTTCTGACCGCGCTCCGTGCCCGCATTCTTTGCTCCTGCCTCCTTGGTGTTTCGAACGGGTTCCTTCGGCAAATCACCGCGCGGAAAAACCGTCATCCTTATCTATTCCGGAACACAGGAAAGGGTCAAGGGAGGTAAAGCCGATTCACCATTGTCACTGCGACCCCTTGTTGATTCGCCACAGATGGTGCCAACGCAAACCGTGGAGATGCGATTGAAAGCACAGTCCTTCCCCCGCGCCGGGAGAGTGCCTTGCCTGAATGCAAGGGGGTTAAGTAATCCCCAGTGTTCTTGCGCGGCACACTCCCGCGCCCCCCCACCATCTGCCCGTGACCGCCTATCGCCGGAGACATCGGCAGCGACAAGATGTTGAACCGTCTGCCAGTTGATGAGGTGACCGTCCCCGCGCGGGTCCCGTCGAAAGCGCGGCCACCGGCAGTTTCTAGCACGTTGCCGGTGACAGGCGATGCGTTCGTTCAACGGAATTGGATTCAGCCAAGATCGAAGCAGGGGAGGCGAGGGTTTTCACCACACCGTTCAAAGCAGGGGTCGTAGCGCGGCAATCTGAGGGGCCATTGTATGACGAATCTCCGGGCCTCAAGGTATTGCTCGACCGCTGGTCTGCCTTCCCGGTTGCGTCTGCCTCCGCTTCATCCACCTGCTCCACGACCAGCGGCCTGCGCTCCACCTTGACCCTCCTCGGTTCGTCATGGGCCTTGCTTTTAAGAATTGCGCGCGGGCCTGTCCGAGAAAGTGAAACAATTCAAATCAAAGGCATCGTGTTTATGAAGACACTCAGCAATCAACCGCAGGAATGGAAACTGGTTTCACTTCGAGAATGTCCCACGCCGGAGGACATGCAGATCTGCGGCGGGCCGGAGCAGGCGGCAAAATATTGGGAGGCGCATGTGACCAGTCATCCGTTGTCGCGAGCAAGGGCCGAGAGCTTGGTCTTGAAGTGTCCCGCCATCGCGCTGCGCGAGGCGATTATCGATGGACCTGCCGGCAAGGAACCGTCGCCTGAGCCGATGATTTCAGAGATGGATCAACTCTCGTAAAATCAATCCCTTATTCCTGATCGAATCTATTGGCTGAAGGACAGAAGCGAGTAACTCATCTTGCCGAGCTTAGTCCGTCGCTTCGTGGGCGATCTTTTCGAATATCTTATAGCGAAGACACTGAGCGTAATTTCTCGCCAGCAAGGAGTTTTTCATACTCCTCCAATGGCGGTAGTTCAACGCGTGCCTTGCTGGCATAAGCCCGATGCACGGCCTTGCTCTTGTGGCCGAGCGCTTCCTGCGCATAACGCTCAGGGTATCCAGCCGTTTTAGCCCGTTCCGCCCACGCGTAACGATACGAATGAAGGCTGACCCCGCTCACTCCCCGTCGCTTCAGCGTTTTGCCAAATCGCGCTGCGCGGTTGGAGGAAGTAAGTTTGGACAGCTTGGGGAACAGCGGGCCACTTCTAGGTAACCGATCAAGAATGGCCGCCACCACTTCTCCATACCGCTGCACCGTGAGCGACATTGTCTTTTGACGGGTGAAACTTATCACGCGATGCCCTCGGTCAATGTCTTCAGCGCGGAGCGTCGCCAAGTCCCCTTGCGCCGCCCCCACATGCCACGCCAGCTCCAGAAACGCTTTCCATTCGGGATTTTTCTCTTTGGTTGAAACCGTCTGATGCTCCTCCCAAGTGATGCCGCGCTTGTCGCGATAACGAAGCACCGGCCACTGCTGTTTGACCAGCACGGGCCACGGCAGCCATGTCATGGCCACGGCGAAGTTGTGAAGCCGCCTGAGATTGTCATTGGTCGAAACGGTTCCTGCCTCCAGCACCCGCATGAAATGCTCTGGCCGGGTTTGCACAATTGACAGTTTGCGGAGTGGATCAAGCGCCTTGTCCTTGAAAGCGCGCTCGTAACGCTGACGAGTGCTGTCGAGCTTCTTCGTTCTGATGATCTCTGCCATCACCAACTCCCAGTTACGCGTTGTGGCGTCAGAGTCGCTGGCAGCCAGATACGCGCGCGCAATCTGCACGTTGAGCAACGGCTGATGCGCCGCCTCGTTCCTTGCGTGCAACAGTCGCATGGCTTCATGGCGGCCGGTGGTGCCCAAGCTTTCCTGTTTACCGGTGAGGCTGTCCTGCGCGTAGAATCGGCCACCATTGGAACGGCGATACAATCGGAATCTCTGTTTCATAGCTGCGGTCTTTCTGTTGTTATGAGGCTAGAGCAGGAGGTTCCGAGCGGGTTAGCCAGCAGTGGGCAGTATAAAGTCAGTTAAGCAGAGTTATTGAGTGTAGTCTGCCTGCTGACAAAACTGCTGGCACTGCCCTATGAAGGAACATGCAACCGGCTGATGCACCCGCATCTCGGTCGAAAGGCAATGGACGGGGACCGGTCGCGGTCCGCCTTCATAATGAAACCCCGCGCCCGCCTTGGGCCTTGAGCCTTCGATGTCGCTTCGGCAAGCTTCCCGCCGTTGAACACTTCTGAAGCGATCCCGGTGGCGAAGGTTCGTCCGGCGCTGGCGATTTGCGCCGGACTTCTGCTCGCGTGCGCGTATCCGAAGATTGGCATCGCCGGGTTTGCCTGGGTGGCTCCGGGCGCGATGCTCGCCGTCGCGGCCGGCGTGGACGGCCGTTCCGCGTTCCGGCTCGGGTTCATCGCCGGGCTGGCGTATCACCTCGCGTCGCTTTACTGGCTGCTGCACATCCCCGTGATGAAGCTCGCGCCACTCACCGGCTGGCTGGCGTTGAGCGGTTATCTGGCGCTGTATCAGGCGCTCTGGGTGTGGCTGTGCTGGAAGATTTATCCGGTGAAGCCTTCGCCCGCGCTGGAACGGGAGGGATTGCCACAAGTGTTCGAGCCACTGCTCGCCACGAATTGGAGCCAGCGGCTGATCTGGTCGCTGTCCTGCGCAGCGCTGTGGGTCGCGGGAGAGATGGTTCAAGCGCGGTTCTTGACCGGGTTCCCATGGAACTTCCTCGGCGTTTCGCAATACCAGATGCTGCCGATCATCCAGGTCGCGTCGTTTACCGGCGTCTATGGCGTTTCATTTCTCGCGGCGTGGTTTGCGGTGTCACTGCTCTGCGCCGCAGCGGTGGTGCTGCGGCGTTCGCAAAGCCCGCGGCAATGGATGGGTGAAATGATACTGCCGCTGCTGGCGGTGACTGGCGCGGTGGTGTGGGGCTTTCCAAGATTGCTCCAGCCGGAGCCGGCCTCGGCTCAGCTCAAGGTGGCGCTCGTGCAGCCGAGCATTCCGCAGCAGATGATCTGGTCGGCGGACGACAGCACAAAACGGTTCGAGCAATTGCTCCAGCTCTCCGACCGCGCGCTCACGGACGGTCTCGCCGTCAGCAACCGTCCGGCGCTGCTGGTGTGGCCGGAAGGAGCCGTGCCCGGCTACGTCCGGTGGGACACGAACATCCTTAACGCCGTCACGAACTTTGTGCGCCGCCATCAGGTCTGGCTGGTGCTCGGCTCGGATGACGCCGCGCCGCGCCGCGATAACGCGGACCCCTTCGCGCACGACAGTTTTAACTCCAGCTTTCTCATCGGTCCGGACGGCGAGTTTCGCGCCACTTACAAGAAGCGGCACCTCGTCATCTTCGGCGAATACCTTCCGTTCGCGCGCTGGTTTCCATTCATCGAACGCTGGACGGGCATGGGCAGCTTTGCCGCCGGCAGCGAGGCAGTTCCCTTCCGCGTGCCTGAGCTGAACTTCAAGACGTCGGTGCTGATCTGCCTGGAAGATGTGTTCCCGCATCTGGCGCGTGGCGATGTGGAGGAGGACACGGACTTCCTGCTGAACCTGACGAATGACGGCTGGTTCGGCGAAAGCGCGGCGCAATGGCAGCACGCGGCGAACGCGGCCTTTCGCGCCATCGAGAACGGCGTGCCGCTGGTGCGCTGCTCGAACAACGGCCTGACCTGCTGGATTTCCGCGCAAGGCCGTCTGAACGATGCGTTCTACCCTGGAACCACAGACGCCTACGGGCCGGGCTACAAGCGCATCGAAATTCCCCTGCTCGATGGAAAGCGCCGGACCCCGACGTTCTACCGGCAGCACGGCGATCTGTTCGGCTGGAGCTGTGTCGGCTGGTCAATGCTGCTCGCCGGCCGGACGTTTCTGCGACGGCGCTAGATCCCGCTCGGACAAATACGGTCCCAGCTCAAAACTATTTCCAACTTTGCTTCTTGGCGTCGGGCGTCGTCGCGTTATTTTGGACGACGCGCATGAGCAGCCCCAATCGCATCCTGCACATTGATGGCGACAGTTTCTTCGCCAGTTGCGAAGTCGCCCTCGACCGGAAACTCGAGGGGCGCGCGGTCTGGGTGGGCGGCGGACGGCGGGGCGATGGCATCGTCATCGCGGCCAACCGGGCGGCGAAGAAGTTCGGCGTAAAGACGGGCATGGCGTGCTTCGAGGCCCGTCAGCTCTGCCCGCGCGGCGTGCTGTGCCGTCCGCATTACGACGAGTATCGACGGCTGTCCCAGGAGATGTTCCGCATCCTCGAAGAGTATTCGCCCACGCTGGTGCCGGTTTCCATTGATGAAGGATTCCTCGACTGCACCTCGATGGACCAGCACGTCTGGCGCGAGATGACACCGCTGGATTACATGAAGGAGATCGGCGAACGCATCCAGCGCGAGGTCCGGCTGCCGGTGTCGGGCGGATTGGCCAGTTCGGCGCGGCTGGCCAAGCTGGCCACGGACGCCGCCAAGCCGGGGTTCATCGACATTCCCACCGGACAGGAAAAGGAATTCCTCAAGGATCGTCCGGTGCGCGAGATGTCCGGAGTGGGCGGTCGTCGCGAACGGTCGCTGGCCGGGCTTGGCGCCAGGACTTTCGGTGACGTGGCCGAGATGCCTTCCGGCCTGCTCAAGCAAAAGTTCGGCATCTGGGGACAGCAGCTCTGGCTGTTTGCCAACGGCCAGTGGAATGAGCCGCTGCTGCTCGAAGTGAAGGACCGCACCACGATCTCCAGCAACACGACGCTGCCCTACGACGAGCCGGATTATGAGGCGGCGCTGACCTTCACGTTGAGCGAGGCCACGCGGCTGGTGGGACAGTTGCGCCGCGAGCAGCTTCAGGCGCGCGAGCTGTCATTGACCATCCGTTTCAATGACTTCACGGAAATGAGCACGGGCCATCGCTTCCAGCATCCGCAGTTCCTTAACTCGGTGGTCAACGCGACGTTGCACGGGCTTTTCTCCGAGCTGATCAGCCGGGCCTTCAAGCCGGTCCGGCAAATCCGCATCGCGATGTGGAGTCTCTCGCGGCTGGACACGCAGCCGACGCTCTGGGGCAAGACGGATGCGGAACGCTGGGGCGCGCTGGACGAGGCGACAAGCAAGCTGAACTTGCAGTTCAGCCGGCCGGACAAACCGGCGCTCATGACCGGCGCCCAGCTCGCGCTGCGTCAGACCGACGACTCGCAGAAGAACCCGAAGTCGAAGTGCCCCTTCGTGCCGCAGCGCGAGATGGTGAAGAAGCTGTGGGGCACGGACGCCGACCCGCTCGCGCACAAGGGCGACTGGGAAAACCATCTGGCCAAAGTCAGCAAACAGATTCAATTCAAGCACTGAGAACCTGACGCCACTGGACGCTGAAGTCGGAACACGTCCGCCCTACCCATGAGCCTCACACCGATTCAGAGCAACCGCAGATGCTTGTTTCCCTCCGTGGAAGACATGAACCTGCGGGAAATCCTCTGTAGTTCAGAAGCACAAATCGCGGTGTTACATGGGCCGTGGAATTTCTCCCCAGGGAAGAAAGTTGTTCCCCTTCCCACCACGAAAAAAACGCGCCTGCCCTTACCTGGCGTCCGCGCTGAGTATCCACTCGGTGGCCGTCGAGAGATCGTCTGTGACGAGCGCCTTGGGAGCAATTGAGGGATGGGCGATCTCCACCTTGGCACCGTAGCCGGTGCGGACGAGGATGCTTTTCTTCACTCCGGCGTTCCAGCCGCATTCCACGTCGATGAGCTTGTCGCCGATCATGTAGCTCTCAGCGAGGTCGAGATTGAACTCATCGCGCGCGTCGAGCAGGAACTGAGGGCTGGGTTTGCGTCCGCGGCTCGGATCTTCCGGCGCTTCCGGCGCATAGTAAATCTTCTCGAACTGGATGCCATCGCGGGCAAGCTCCGCGCAGAGGAGGTAATTGACGGCGTGCATGTCCGCCAGCGAATAGTAGCCGCGCCCGATGCCGGACTGGTTGGTGACGATGAAGAGGAGGAAGCCCGCATCCATCAGACGGCGGAGCGCGACGCTGGTGCCGGGAATGATCACCAGATCGGCGGGGTTGCTCAGGTAGTTCTTGTCCACGTTGAGCGTGCCGTCGCGATCAAGGAATATGGCTCGGTTCATCACGAAAATCAGTGTGAACCCTATGGATACTCACGCCGGAATACCAAACAAAACGGGCAAAGTCACATTGAAAGCCGGGCGTGCCGTTGTTGAACCGCTCGTTGCCGAACGCGGCGTATTCGTAGTGCTGCACCAGCACGCCCGCGCGGTCGGTCATCAGGCTGGAGGAGCCGAGGTGATCCCCGTGGTAATAGTAGAAGACCGGGGTGTATTGCTGTGCCTGAACATTCGTGGCCGAGTAGTGAAAATCAGCACCACCATCATGAAGACCGAGAGCGCCTGGCTCCACAACGGCTGCCGATACCAGCGGCGCTCGCGCGCGGTGAGTTCAACCCCGGTAGGGACGATTTCCACATCGTCCGTGATCTGGTCCGTTCGTGTGCGACCAGAAGAGGCGATTCGACGGACGCGGTGGAACGCGTCCCTACCGAGGATTGGCCCGCCCTCACCCCGGCCCTCTCCTCCGAGGAGAGGGAGAAACTTCGCCAGCGTTCGGAGAATCCACGGCCCTGCGGCAGAGGATGGCAGAGATCGGAAACCGCGCCGGGCGGAGATGATGGTGAAGAGAACCAGCAGCAAGGTTGACAGCAGCACGGTCGCGGGTGTGCGGCCTTCGGCGAAGGGCCATGATGTGGCGGCGGTGAGCGTCTCGGTGGCGCGGGTCCAAAGTGTCTTGGGTGCCCACAGGCCGGCGAAGTAGGGTCCGCCCATCACCGGCTCGAAGGTGGCCAGGCGTTTGCCCCCGGCGAAGACGTGGCAGAGCACGCGCCCGCCCTTTTCCTCGTAGAGACCGCCCACCCATACTTGCAGGCCGGAGGCGGTCTGCTTCCAGATGCGCCCGCCGTCCTCCGCGTAACCGAAGGCGGTGATCACACCGTTGGAATTCACCTCACTCAACCGGTTCTCCGCGTCGTAGGCGAGGATTTGCGCGCCGCGCACAATCATGTTGCCGTTGTTGTCGTACGAATAGCTCTTGCCGTGCGCCAAGGTTACGGCATGGGGCCGGATGGAAGTATATTGATAAAGGTTCGTGCTCGTCTCCCCCAGTTTGCGGACGTTACCGAGCGCATCATAGGTGTTCACGAACGTCCCGCGGGCGTTGGAGTATTGGGTCAGGCGATGGAGATCGTCGTACACCGCGTTGGTCAATCCGCCGGAAGCATTGCCGGAATAGCCCGTCACTCCCTCGGAGACGTGTTTGACGTTGGAAACCTTGTCGAACTTGTAGCTGAGATCCTGATGGTAGCCACCGCCGGGCTTGGTCACGCGCATCTGTTGCAGCCGCTTGGAATTGGGAAAAAATCCCGAACTGGTGGCTACGCCGCCGTTGTGAGTGGCGTAGCTGATCGCCTGGCCCAGTTCATTGAGCGCACCCAACTGGTAGAAGGTTTCCGTGGCACCGCCCGTGCCCTGCACGCTCTGGAGCTTGTAGAGAATGCCGTTGGTGTAGGAGTGCCGGAGAACCACCGTCGTGCCGCCGGGGTAGGTGACGTCCACCGGCTGGTCGGCCTCGTTGAAGGTGGTCTGCGCGGTGTAATCCGTGTTGTTCTTGTTCAAGTGCCGGGTGGTCAGAACCACGCGCCCGCGCGCGTCGAAGCCGGAGCGCACCCAGCCGTTCGTATCCTTCACGGAAGTCACCGCGCCCTTCCACGCGCCAAAGCCGGAGAGATTGGTGTCATAGCCGAACACGGTGACATTGGTCAGGTTGCCGCTGGCGTTATACACCTCCTTCTTGGACATGCGCCCCAGCACGTCATTGAAGAAGAACGCAATCTTTTGACTCTTCGCATCCACCTGGTTGGTGAGCCGTCCCGCCTTGTCGTAGAAGTAGCTCCACGTTCCCATGTCGGGATCGACCATGCTGGTTTTCCGTCCAAGAGAATCGTAGCTGATCCGTGTGAGGTTGTTCGAGTGGTCGGTGACGTTGGTGAGGTTCCCGACCGGATCGTATTTGAAGTAAGTGTTGATGTTCCCACCGCTGGTGACGTTGACGATTTGGGTCACGCGGCCAAAGGCGTCGAAGTAGGACTTGGCCGTCTTGCCTTCGGCATCCACCACAATCTTGGCCCACGGATTCGAGGCGGCGCGGGAGTTCTTATTGAAATCATTCACGTTATGAAAAGTCTTCCGTTCGTAAAAGATCGCGCGCTGGCCTCGCGCAATGCCCAGGCTTCCGTGGCGGCCCAGTGGGTCTGGCCTGAGAAAAACGTCGCCGAGTGGGACAGCGCCCTGACCGAATTGGAAACACTCGGCGCGGTCGAGCGAACGGCCAGCGTGGATCTGCAAGCCCATGCCGCCAACTGGGACGTGACGCTCAAAAAATGTCGAGCGCACCGCGCGGGATGTTTTGCGCCTGGGCCGGACCCGGTTTCGTCGCGACCTGGCCAGGAGCGGCCTGTTCAAAGCCACGCGGATGCGGGCCAGCAGCCGTGAGAATATTCAACAGTCCGCGCTGGACGTGCTGGAGGTTTGGAATCAGGCGGAAGCCTCCTGGGAGCCGCTTCCCGGGGTCACGGTCGCTTCATTTGGAACGCTGCTTTCGACCAGCGCGGCGCAAAAGGTCGCCCATACCCAAAAGTTCACCGCATGGCGCGAGGCTTCGGCCGCCTGATGGCCAGGGCGGAAGCGCTGTATGATGATTGTGTGGCGTGGTATTCGGATGCGACGACGCGCTTCCGCGAAGGTACTCCGCAAGGAGATTTGGTTCGTTCCACCGTGCCTACAACCACGTCGCCGACGGACGCGGTGGGGCAGGCGGTCATTTCGCACGTAATGGTCACGGGCGGAACCATTCACTTCGATTGCGCCGCCTCGCATGCGACGCAGTTCACTTACTTGCACAAGGCTCCTGGCTCGATGCAGTTTGTCGTGTTGCTGGCGGACACGGCGGAAACATCCGTCACGCTTCAAGGACAGCCCAACGGCGAGCACCGCTTCAAAGCAATTGGGAGCAATTCGCAAGGGACCGGGCCGGAGAGCGACGAGACGGTCATCACACTTGCGGCGTCGCAGGCGGCGTGAGTGGTCGTTGCCGCATTCCAAAGCAGGGTGCTGGCAGTCAACGCGTCAAACAAAACACCCGGCCTGAGATTCCTCGCAGACCGGGCGCGGCGATGAGGACTGAAACTATTTTGCCAGCCGGAAGAACCGCTGGCCGCCGACGCCATCGAAACTTGCGACGAAGCTGCCGCCTTGAGCAGCGAGCGTTCCGGTATAAGCGGTCCATGATGCGGTCGCCAAGTCGTCTTTGTATTGCAGCGTGTAGCCGGTGATGGTGTTGGGCCAGGCGACCTGAACGTCGCTGCCGTTCTGAGTGATGGTCAGCGCCGGGAGCGCGGTGACGACATCGAGAAACGCGGTCGCGATCTTCAAGTCGTCCACGACCAGCGAACCGATGCCGCCGGATTGACGGAAGCCGTAGGTCCAGACCTCGAACGGAGACGCCGTGTCCGTGGCGGTGACGCTGGCGTCCGATTCCAGCAGCGGATTGATCCAGAGCGTGGTTTGGCCGGTGCCGACGTTGAGCCGCGTGACGACGGTGTAGGTGACGTTGGTATCGAGATCGACAGGGAAGACCGCGCTTGGACTTCCCGCGCTGTTTGCGACGCCGAGCCGAAGTTTGCCGGCAGCCGCGCCAGTGGTGGAGGCGAAGACCCGCCCGCCAAAGCTGTTCCCCGAACTGCGGAAGTGGGCGAAGTAATCGCCGCCGGCGCTGGGCCGTGCGCTGAAGTTTACGGTGAACCGGGCATACAGCAGCCAGCCATCGGCTTGCAGGTAAGGTCCGTTCAGGAGGAAGGCATTAAGATCTTCGCCCTGGGTGCTGCTGAGGGCGAGCCGGCCTTGGATGACCTGCGTCTGTCCGGTCTGGCCCGCGCCCGCGCTATGCGTGCCCCAGATGAAGGCTGAATTGGTGATGAGGGAGCCGTCCGGATAATCGAAGGAATCAGCGAAGTCGGCGCCGAGGGTCGAGAAAACCGTCACGACGAAGCTGTTGCTCACGGACGTAAAACCATCGGTGGCGATCAGCGTGAGACGGGTCAGCCCTGAGAGGCCGGACGTGGGAAGGATGGTCACCGTACGGCTGGCTCCCGTGCCATCGACAATGACGTTGGCTGCGGGAACCACCGCTTCATTGGTCGAGACAACAGAGACCGTCACTTCATCGCCTTCCGCATCGCCGATGGTAAAAGGGATGGGCGGGCTGATGGTGTTCTTGGCCACGTTTTGATTGGCGATGGAGGAAATCGTGGGTGTGCCAACGGTAACGCGGAAGCTGCGGCTCGCCGGGTTGCCATGGACATCTGTCACGGTAACGGAAACGCGCGCGCTGCCTTGCTGGCCGGTGGCGGGAGTGACGCGCACGGTGCGATTGGACGCGCTGCCGCCGAAGACGACGGAATCGACCGGAACCAGCGCGAGATTGTCGGAAGCAGCGGACAGGAGAAGGCTGTCCGCAACGGTTTCACCATCGCCGACGACGAAGGGAAGTTCAGCGGTGGAAGTGTTCCCGGGAATGTGCTGATCGGGAAGGATGCTGATGCTCGGCGGGTTGAGGGCGGGATTGTTGCCGCCCGTGACATCACCGAATGTCGTGCCGACGAGGAGATCATCTACGTTCATGGAACCCATGCCTCCGGTCTGGCGCAGGGCGAAGGCGGTGACATCGACCACCGCATCAAGGTCGGTGGCGTCCGCGCGATCCGTCGTCGAGCCTTCCGCAGTAGGATTGATCCAAAGCGTCGCCTCGCTGGTTCCGACATTGTAGCGGAGCACCACGGTGTAATCCTGACCAAGCGAGAGGTCTTTTGGGATCATAACTGCCGCCCCGGCGCTGCTGGCGACGCCAACTCTGAATTGCCCGGCTGCCGCCCCGGCGGTTGCGGTAAACATCCTCGCTCTGAAGTCCTGCAAGTTGCCCTTTTTGAAATGCGCGAAGTATCCGCCTGCGGCGTTCGGCAATCCGGTCTGATGGATGACGAAGCTGGCATAGAGATTCCCGCTCGAGTACGGACGTCCGGCAAGGAGCGCACTGACGTCCTCGCTTTCAGACTGGGTCAGCCGGGCCTTGCCGGATGCGACCTCGACCTGGTTCGTCGTCCCGCTGTGGAGGTTCCAGAGGCCGCCGGAGATGGCGTCCAATGGCCCGTCCGCATAGCTGAACGGTTCATTCAGGATCACGTCGGCGCGTACGCTGCCGAGGAGGAGTGTGCAGGCGCACAGGTTGAGCAGGAGTTTTTTCATGGGTTCTGAGCTTTGTTTTGGTTGACCGACTAGAGACAAATCAATCGTGGCTGCGGCTTTGATACAGCCTCCTCTCCGCCCTCGTTCCTCACTTCAATTCGGCGTGGTCGCAGTGGGATACCAATAAACCGCCCGGCTGGCCGCCCACTCTTCAGCCGCGACGTTCGATTCCCCCGTGGTGCGGATAAAATCATTCAGCGGAATCGCGCGGGCACTGCCGTCGCACATGGCGAACTGGCCGCGCTTGCGTTCATGCCGGGCGACGGCGTATTGGCCGGTGACGTTCGATTGCGCGGCACCGGCGGTCGGGGAATTGCCATCCGCCTCGGCGACGAAAACCGTGTCCGACGGCTTGGCGACTCCTGACAGACGGGCGTTCGACTTGCCTCCGGTGCGGGTAGCCTTGTTGATGCACAGGCGGCCGTTCATCCCATACATGAAGTAGGCCTTGCGAATGTTCGGCGCGAAATTCGGCGGCGGTGCGGCAGGGCACGCATAGATCGTCTTGTCCTTGGGCATGGGCGGCGTGCCTTCGGTATAAAGGCTGGCCATGGTCGGCTGATTGATGGAGGCGGAGATGAGGTTGTACCAGGCGTCTTCGTTCTGCGAATGCGTCACGGGCAGGATGGTGTTGCCCTCCTCCGGCACCTCGTCCTCGTTGTCCAAGGCGAACAGGCTGAACGCAAGCGACCATTGTTTGAGGTCGTTCAGGCAAGTGATCGAGTGGGCCTTGGTCTTGGCCTTGGCAAGGGCAGGCAGGAGCAGTCCCGCAAGAATCGCAAGGATGGCGATGACGACAAGGAGCTCGATCAACGTGAAACCCTGCGATTTGGTTTGGTCTCCGGGCGATTTCACCTCCGTGGCGGTTTTCATGTTCTTGGTAGCTGGTCACCTGCTTGGGTTACTGTTCACCTGTATAGCAGTCCGGCTTGCGATTACAACAAGTTTGTTTTCAGTCAAACCTCTTGAGAACAGCAACCGGATCACGATTCGTTTTCAAACCGTGAATGGAATTCATCGTGGGACAACCTCTTCGCCGAGTCCTTCAGATACAAGCTCACGCAAAAGGCGCGAAGGCCGAAAGAAAAACCCAATGGCTGAAAAGTTACCTTCAGCCACCATGCTATTTTATGGGGGAGGCCGCAGCCCAGTGCGTTCGGGGCGGGCGCGATCCCCCACTTCCTGTTGAACGCTACGGCTTCGCCGGGCCGCAGAGTTCACGGATCGTCCGGTGAATGATCCCCGCCGCTTCCGGTCCCACAGAGTTCACTTCGCCATAAACTCCATTCTTCGCGTTGTAGAGGTAGGGCGGCTTCTCGTCCCATTCGCTCTTGGGAATGATGTAGCCGATCTCGTCGTTCGCCAGGCCGAAGATGAACTTCACCTTGCCAGGCATCATCGAACGAATGGACGGCGTCTCCACCGGCTCGATGTCGAAATCGCCGCCCGGCGCACGCTCGATGCCGCCATTGACGATCTCCGGGTAAATCTCGCCCGGGATGCACGCGAGGCTCACGTCGCCGACGGTCACGAGCGCGACTTCGGTCCGAAGCTGTCGCCAGTGCGAATGGCCGCGATCGATCAGCCCAATCACCGGCGCGAGCAGGAACCCATTGTTCTCCAAAGGAAGCTCAATCGTCCGCGCATGAATGCGAATCGAAGCCCGCTCCACCGCCGGGGCATTCGTGTCTTCGAGAAGCGGAATGATGCGGGAGGCGAGCTGACGTCCGAGCGCACGGGTCTTGTCGTGACTCGGCTCTTTGAAGTCTTGTTGGAGATACGGGTCATGGACCGTGACGCGGGGCGTCGTGCTCATCAGGCCGCCGACCGCGCCGTTCACATAGAGATGAACACCACCGACGCCGGCGTCGAGAATCGCGCCATTCTGCCGCACGCCGTTCTCGAGCATGTCCCGCAAGAAGCCGGGAAAGTCCGCCGTGATTTCCCGGTTCTTCGACCAGACGGTTTCGGGGTGGTTCGCCCAGCCGATGATGGATCCGATGGTCGCGCCATTGGTGGGCGACGTGAAGTGCATCACGCGAATGTCCGGGTCATACACCTCCGGCTTGCGCGTGTCGGCCAGCAGACCGTCCGGCTTCGTGACGATTTCATGGGAACTGAGGCGCGCCGGCTGAAGGCTCTGCACCGCCGCGCCCATCGCCTCGGCGGCAGACTGAATCACCAGCTCGCGATAACGGCTGTTCACACCGGTGCGCAGGAAGCTCGGTCCCCACAATCCCATCAAGTCCGGCGTGGAATGGTTATGCGTCGAGCAGACGATGGCGTAATCAATCTTCCAGTCCGCCGGGAGCCGTTGGCGGACGCTGATCACGTCGTCGTGAAAGAACCCGATGGCGTCCAGCGCGACGATGCCGACTCGCGAATGGCCGTCATCGATCACGCAGGCGACGGCCCACAGGTCATCGTGAATGTTCGTCGCCGTCCTGTTCTGGCTGAAGCCCGCGATGTAAACCGGTTCGTTCGGGTTCGAAAGATCCGGGTTGATCTTCACCCGGCCGAACCCAACCCGAAGCGGGCGCGCGCTGGCGTCCGCCGCCTTCCCGTCGATGTCGAGCGCGAGATGATAGCCAGGGCTGCGATCCCGAAACGAATAGAACACCCGCGCCGCGATGAGGCCGAACAGCACGAGCAGCACGAGGCCGGTCATGCGCAGGACGCGACGCCAGAGAGCACGATGAGGTGACGGAGAGTTCATGAATGGCCGCGAGGCTACAACAGGGCATGGTTTAGGTGAACGAGATTTCGCGGGAGCGGATGCGTCCGGACTGCCCCGGAGCGCCCGTTTCCAAACCGGCTGATTCAAAACGCACGACAGGCTGCGGTGAACGATGATCCTGGCGAGGCGCTGTGTTGAATGAAGGCGAGTTTTTGTTCCGGAGTGAGATGATTGGGTGAGGTCATGTCCTCACATCATCTGTCAGCGATGTCCTGACCCCATGCCCACCGATTCACCCCCCGTCATCCGGGTTGAATTGCCGTTTGATGTGTGTAGGATGCTCTCCATTCCATGCCTAACCCGAACTTGTCTTTTCTGCTTGTGGCATTGCAGGGGGCTGCAATTTGTCTCTCACTCCTTTCAACTCCTCTCCAAGCCCAGCTCCTGCCGTCCGACGTGGGCACGACGGTCAGCGGCTTTCAGGATGATTTCGAGGGCGGCGCGCCAAGCCCGAACTGGGCGACGCGTGGAGCCAGCGCGTTCTCCGTGGGCGGAGGGATGCTGCATGTCACCTCGGTGGCGGGCGATCCGAACCACCTGCTCTACGAACTCGGCGGCTACAACAATTCCGTCCAGGAAATCCTCGCACGCATTCGCGTGACGAACTTCGGCAGCAGCGATGCGCCTCGCGCCGGCCTCAGCGCCGTCGTGGACGCCGGCACGAGCCAGGGCATCAACCTGATGTTCCGCGACGAGCCAAGCCCCGGCCAGCGACACGTCGAGTTCCTCAACGACACGCTCGCGTGGGGCACGGAGCTGGCGTTCGCCTGGCAGAACAGCACCTGGTACTGGCTTCGCCTGCGGCACGAACCGAACGCGGCCTCGCTGGGCGGAGTGAATGATGTCTTCGGCAAAATCTGGCGCGCGGACGGAAGCCAGGCCGAGCCGGCGACGTGGCAGGTGACTTATGACTACACGCCGACGGCCGGGGCGCGCACGGGCTTCGCCGGTCTCGCCGCGACGAGCGCGAACGGAACGGCGGAGTTCGACGTGGATTACATCCTGATCAAAGCGTCGGGCCTGCCCAGCATCGTGGTCGCGCCGAACACCTTTGTGCAAACGCCCGTCACGATCACGAACCAGCCGCAGAGCCAGACAGTCATCGAGGGGGACTCGGTGACGTTCGCCGCAGACTACGCCGGGAATCCGCAGCCGACCTTCCAGTGGCATCGCAACAGCGCCACGATTCCGGGAGCGACCAATGCGAGCTACGGCATTGCTGCCGTCCAGCTCGTGGACAACGGCGCCGTCTTCAAAGTCACCGTGCAAAACTTGGTCAGCAACACGACCTTCACCGCGACCAGCAGCAACGCCGTGCTCACGGTCATCGGTGATGACGCTCCTCCCGCTCTATCGCTGGTGCAGCCGCTCGGCCTTGCGCAGGTTCAGGTGGGATTTTCGGAGAAGGTTTCTGCGACCACGGCGACCAACCGGAACAATTACCAGCTCACGAACAGCAGCGGGGCCGTCTCGATCACGGGCGCGGTACTCGATGCCGGACAGAGCAACGTCGTCTTGAACGTCGGCCCGCTGACCGAAGGCGCGAACTACACGCTCGTGGTGAACAACGTCCGCGATGCTTCGAGCGGCGCGAACCTCATCGCGCCCAACACGACGGCCAGCTTCACGGCGGTCACTTACACGCAGGCGGCGATTGGCAATCCGCAGCCGGCGGGCGGCGTGGTGCCGGTGACGGGCGGGCTAAACATCACCGCTGGCGGACGCGATCTCGGCGGCACGAACGATCAGTTTCAGTTCAATTACCAGACGCGCATCGGCGACTTCGACGTGAAGGTCCGCCTTGATTCGCTGTCGCTGGCGGACGCGTGGTCGGAAGCGGGCTTGCTGGCGCGCGAGGATCTGAGCGCGGGCAGCCGGTTCGCCAGCGCGATGGCGACGCCGAGCATCAGCGGCTCGTACTTCCAGTCGCGCAGCACGCTCAATGGCGCGGCGACGCTCAGCGGATCGTTCCCGGTGAATTATCCGGACACCTGGCTGCGGCTGCGCCGCGCGGGCAATCAGTTCACAGGCTACGCCGGTTTCGACGGCGAGAACTGGGCGTCGCTCGGCTCCACGTCCGTCGCGATGCCCGCCACGGTTGCGCTCGGCTTCGCCACGTCGAGCCACAACACGAACCGGACGACGACGGCAGCGTTCCGCGACTTCGCCAACGTGACCAGCGCCGGAGTGAACTCCAGTCCGCTGCCCGTGGAACCGCTGAGTCAATCGAGCCGTCGCACGAGCCTGATCATCTCGGAAATCATGTTCAATCCTCCGGACCGCGCGGACGGAAAAAACCTGGAGTTCGTCGAGCTGTTCAATTCCCTGGGTGAACCGCAGGACATCAGCGGCTGGCGCCTGGACGGCGACGCGGACTTCACCTTCCCCGCGAACACGATCATTCCGCCGGGCGGCTTCCTCGTGGTGGCGCAATCGCCGGCGTCCGTGCAGGCGGTTCACGGCATCAGCGACGTGCTCGGGCCGTTCTCCAGCACGAACAGCCTCCCAAACCCGCGCGGCATGATTCAGCTTCGCAACCGCATTGGCGCTGTCTTCCTCGAAGCCAATTACGACACCGAAGCACCGTGGCCGATGGCGGCGGATGGAGCCGGACATTCGCTGGTGCTGACGCGTCCGTCCTTTGGCGAAGGAAACGTGGAGGCGTGGGCTGCGAGTGATGCAGTGGGCGGTTCGCCAGGCCGCATGGATCCAGCCACCACCGATCCGCTGCGCAACGTGGTGATCAACGAGTTCCTCGCGAACACGGATCTTCCCGCCTTGGATTTCATCGAGCTCTACAACCACGGCAACCAGCCGGCGGACATTTCGGGCTGCTATCTGAGCGACGCGCGGAACACGAACAAGTTCGTCATTCCGCCGGGCACGACTCTACCGCCGCGCGGATTCGTTTCCTACGATCAGAACCAGCTCGGCTTCGCGCTGAGCTCCGCTGGCGAGCAAATCATTTTTCGCAATGCAGCGAAGACGCGCGTGCTGGACGCGGTGCGCTTCAGAGCGCAGGCCAATGGCGTTTCGTCCGGGCGTTCTCCCGACGGCGCACCCGGCTTCACCGAACTCGCCGCGAAGACTCCGGGCGCGAGCAACGGCGCGCTGCTCGTCCGCGACGTCGTCATCAGCGAGATCATGTACAACCCGATCTCCCTCGACAGCGATGACGAGTTCATCGAGCTCTACAATCGCGGCGGCAACGTGGCGAACCTCGGCGGCTGGCGGGTGACCGGCGGCGTCAGCTTCACCTTTCCCGCCAGCGCGTCCATTCCTGCGGGCGGCTATCTCGTCGTTTCGCGGAACGTCGCGCGTCTCCTGTCGCGTTATCCGAATCTGAACGCGAACAATACCGCGGGCAATTTCAGCGGCAGTCTCGGCAACGGCGGCGAGCGCATCCTCCTCGCGATGCCGGATGCGTCGTTCACCACGAACAACAATGCCGTGACGACGAACTTCAATTACATCGTGGCCGATGACGTCACGTATCGCGACGGCGGACGCTGGGGTCAATGGTCGGACGGCGGCGGGAGCAGCCTCGAATTGATCGATGCGCGCAGCGACAACCGGCTCGCGGCGAACTGGGCGGACAGCGATGAAACGGCGAAGGCCCCGTGGACGTCCGTCGAAGTGCGCGGCGTGCTGGACAACGGCACTTCGCCGGCGGACCAGCTTCAAACCTTTTTGCAGGGCGCGGGCGAATGTCTGATCGACGACGTGGAAGTCCGCTCGCAGGCGGGCGTGAATGTCGTGGCGAACTCGACGTTCGAAGGCGGCGCGACGGGGTGGACGGCGGAAGGCACGCAAGAGCAGTCCGGCCTGGAATCGGGCGGAGGTTTTAACAGCGCGCGGTCTTATCATGTCCGTGCGACGGAACGCGGCGACAACCAGGTGAACCGCATCCGCACGCCGCTGACGGCGGTCCAGAACGCCAGCCAGACGAATACGATTCGCGCCAAGGTGCGCTGGCTGCGCGGTCATCCGGAGATTCTTTTCCGGCTGCGCGGCAACTGGCTGGAGGCGGCAGTGACGATGGATTTGCCGACGAACCTCGGCACGCCCGGAGCGCCGAACAGCCGCGCGGCGCTGAATGCCGCACCGGCGATATCCGACGTGACGCATTACCCGCCGGTTCCGGCGGCGAACGAAGCCGTCGTCGTCACGGCGCGCGTTCATGACCCGGACGGCCTCGCCTCCGTTCAAGTGCGGTACCGCCTCGATCCGAGCGCGACGCTGAACACAGTGACAATGCTCGACAACGGCACGGGCGGCGACGCGGTGGCGGGCGACGGACTTTTCAGCGCGACCATTCCCGGCCAGCCGGTGAACACGCTGGCGGCCTTCCGCGTTCAGGCCACGGACGGATTTGCTCCCGGCGCGACCGCGACGTTTCCGCACGACGCACCGGTGCGCGAGTGTCTCGTTCGCTTCGGCGAAAGCGTGCCGACGGGAAACTTCCCGTCGTATCGCATCTGGATGACGCAGGCGTCGTTCAATGCGTGGGACACGCGCAACAATCTCAACAACACGCTGAACGACGTGACGTTTGTTCTCGGCAATCATCGCGTGATTTACAACGCGGCGGCGACCTATGCCGGCAGTCCTTACATCGCCCCGAGCTTCAACACGCCGACCGGCAATCGCTGCGGTTACTCCATTGATTTTCCGGCGGACGAACCGCTGCTCGGCGACAACGGGCTGAACCTCGACTGGCCCGGTGGTCACGGCAACGAGAACACCGCGATCCAGGAGCAGATGGCTTACTGGATCGCGGACCAGATGAACCTCGCCTTCAGCCACCGTTACTTCATCCGGCTCACGGTCAACGGCGTCACCGACCTCCAGCGCGGCAGCGTCTTTGAAGCGGCGCTGCAGCCGGGCAGCGACTTCCTGGAGCAGTGGTCGCCGGGCGACAGCGAGGGTGATTTCTTCCGCATCGACCGCGCGTTCGAGTTCAACGATGCCGGCGGCACCATCGCTGATCCGGAGCCACAGCTGCGCGTTTACACCACGCCTGATCTGGTGAACGGCGGCTTGAAGAAGAAGACGGAGAAGTATCGCTGGTACTGGCTGAAGCGCGCGTTCGAGAGCGCGAACAATTACACGAACGTCTTCGCGATGGCGGATGCCTTGAGCGCGATCAGCCCCGAGCCTTACACCTCGCACACCGAGGCGCTGGCGGATGTGGAGCAGTGGATGGGCATCTTCGCCGCCGAACACATCATCAACAATTTCGACAGCTGGGGCCACGACATCGGCAAGAACATGTACATGTTTTTCCCGGAGAACGGCCGCGCCCAGATCTACATGTTCGACCTCGACTGGCTGATGCTGGTGGCGGCGGGAAGTTATCCGGCATCAAGCGGCGGACTGTTCGTCTGCGATGATCCAGTCATCGCACGGATGTACAATCACCCGCCGTTCCGCCGCGCCTACTTCCGCTCGGTGCAGAGCTCGGTGAGCAACGCCTTCGTCACCGCGAAGTATGAGGCGCTGATGGACGCGAAGTACGCGTCGCTCGTCGCGAACGGCATCACGCTGTGCGACGGCCAGCCGCTCGCCGCGCCGACCGCGTTGAAGACGTGGTTCAGCCAGCGCCGCGCGTTCCTCGTCAGCCAGCTCAACGGAGTCGGCGCGAGCTTCGCCATCACGAACAACGGCGGGAACAACTTCACCGTGAGCACGAATCTGATCACGCTGTCCGGCTCCGCGCCGATTGGGGTGAAGGGCATTCGCGTGAACGGCGTGGAATATCCCGTGACGTGGACGAGCGTCACGAACTGGACGCTGCGGCTGCTGCTCGCCAACGGCCAGACCTCCTTCACGCTCGAAGCCCATGACCCTTCCGGCAACGTGCTGGGCGATTTGACGGACAGCATCAGCATCACTTCGACGGCGACCAGCGAATCGCCCGAAGGCCGCGTGGTCATCAACGAGATCATGTACAGCCCGGTCGTGCCGGATGCGGAGTTTGTCGAGATTCACAACAACTCGGTGACCACGGCGTTTGATCTGTCCGGCTGGCGGCTGAACGGCGTGGGCTACACGTTTCCGGAGGGAACAATCATCGACCCGCGCGGCTTCCGAATCGTGGCGAAGGATGCTGTGGCGCTGCTCACGGCCTACGGCTCGAACGTCCCGCCCGCCGGCCTCTACAGCGGCGAGCTGGATGATGGCGGCGAAACCTTGGGCCTCATCCAGCCGGGTGCGACGCCGGACGCGGACCGGGTGATCGACAGCGTGACGTACGACGACGACGCGCCCTGGCCCACGAGCACGGACGGCACCGGCTACTCGCTGCAACTGATCGACGCGGCCCAGGACAACAGCCGCGTGGCGAACTGGGCGGATGGATCGGGCTGGCGGTTTTTCAGCTACACCGGCGTGCCGGGCATCAACGCCACGAACATGACGTTCTTCATGGTTTCCGCAGGCGACGTGCAGATCGACAACATCGCGCTCGTCGAAGGAACGGTTCCCGAGGTTGGCACCAACTACATAGAAAACGGAGGTTTCGAGTCCGGCCTGCTGGGCCCGTGGCTGGTGCTCGGCAATCACAACGGATCGTCCGTGAGCAACGACGTGGCGTTTGAGGGCAGTCACAGCCTGCACCTCGTGTCCACGGGCGCCGGTTCCGCCAGCCAGCTCCTGGCCCAGCCGGTTGAGGGCGTGGTCTCGAACCGCACTTATACTTTAAGCTTCTGGTTTCTGCCGAGCACCCGAGGTTCCGGCGTGAACGTGCGGCTTACTACGGCATTCCGGCCGCTGACTGCGGTGAACTTTCGTCCGGTCGGCGCGACACCTGGCCTGGTCAATTCACCCGCCGCCGTCCGTCCGCCTTTCCCGCCCGTTTGGATCAACGAGCTGCTGCCGAACAATCTCACCGGCCGCACCGACAACGCCGGAGATCGCGATCCCTGGGTCGAGCTTTACAACGCCGGCACGAACGTCATCAGCCTGAACGGCTGGCATCTGAGCGACAGCTACACAGACCTCCCGCGCTGGGCCTTCCCGGCGAACGCGAGCATCAGCCCCGGACAGTTCCTGCTCGTCTGGCTGGATGGCGAATCCGGCGAATCCACGGCCAGCGAGCTGCACGCGGGCTTCCGCATTGCACCGACGAACGGCTCGGTCGCGCTGGTCTTCCCCGTCAACTCGACGCCCATGATTCTCGACTACCTCAGCTACGATCTCGCGACGCCGGATCATTCGCTGGGGTTCCATCCTGACGGAGAACCCGGTCCGCGCCAGACGTTCGCCGTCCCGACGCCCGGCGCGACCAACAGTGTCGCCGTGCCGCCCGTGCGGATCTTCATCAACGAATGGATGGCCGCGAACACAAGCTTCCTCGTTGATCTCACCGACGCCACGTTCGACGACTGGTTCGAGCTGTACAATCCCAGCGCGACGGCGGCGGATCTCACCGGCTACGCTCTCTCGGATCGGCTCACGGGCACGAGCGGCCGCTGGACCATTCCGGCTGGCACGACGATCCCCGCGCGCGGTTTTCTCATGGTATGGGCGGACGAAGACACGGCGTTGAACGAGCCCGATGCGGCCGCCCTCCACGCCGGCTTCAAGCTCAGCCAAGGCGGCGAGGCCATCGGCCTGTTCGCGCCGGACGGGAGCGTGGTGGATTCCGTGACCTTCCTCGCGCAGACCAACAACGTGAGCCAGGGCCGCTGGCCGGACGGCAGCGCGAACCTTTACTTCATGCCCACGCCCACGCCGCGCGCCGCGAATGTGATTCCGGGAAATCCAACGGCGGAGATTCGCATCGTCGAGACGGGCCTCGCGGCAGACGGCGATCTGGAAATCACTTGGAGCTCCGAGGCCGGGAAGACGTATCGCATCCAGTTCAAGGACGACCTCAACGCACCCGGCTGGACCGATCAGGCCGAGGTTCTCGCCAACAGCCCGCTGACCTCCCGGACCATTCCACGCGGTGCCGCGCCCCAGCGTTTCTATCGAGTCCAACTGCGAAGCCCGCAATGACGGGGTCAATGGAACATGATGAAGACGATGGCCTGGGACGGAACAATTTCGGGGAAGATGGGGTGACCGACGGGACTCGAACCCGCAACAACAAGCTCCACAAGCTTGGACTCTACCATTGAGCTACGGCCACCACTCGAAGTGCCCGGAAAAGTAAAGTTCTGCGCGTTCTCCGTCAAGCGCTCTCTCGGTCAAACAGGCACGATGTTTTCCTGGCGGGGTGGGATCGAAGGCGGCTGACAAGTTTCAGTCCTGCTCCCACTCCCGTTCTTAATCTCACTCCCACTCAGGCTTTGGGAAGTTCACAGTAAATGAGAGTGGGAGTAAGAATGGGAGTGAGAACTGAACCGTGCGTGCTACTTCGGATCTTCCTCCGGCGCGTGCGTGATTGCGCGGGCGGGCGGGATGTAGGTAGCCTGCCTGCGCATGAAGCCTTTGCTGCTGGGAGTTTTGTCGCTGTTGGGCGTGGTGTTCGCATCCTGCGGCGCCACCACGGAACGGCCGGTGGCGACCGATGAGCAGAAGGCGCAGTTGAAGGAGATTCTCCGCCTCCTGCCCAAGAGCGAGCCGTGGGAGAAATGGCTCGTCGCGTCCGGCGCGATGCCGCCGAACTTCAAGACTCTTCCGACGACCCCTTACCTGCCCGACCCGCTTCGCTTCACCAATGGCCGCGAGGTCAAAATCGAGGAATGGCTGAAGCGTCGCGCCGAGCTGCTGGCGCTGCTTCAGTATTACATCACCGGCTCATGGCCGGCGGGTCCGGGCAACACGCGAGTCGGGGACTTCAAGCAACGCGACGAAGCGGGTTCCACCGTGCAGGAGGTGACGCTGGAATTCGGGCCGGGCCACGCGGCGCGACTGCGTGTGGAGGTGATCATTCCCAATGGCACCGGGCCGTTTCCGGTGTTCGTGACACAGGACACGCATCGACGCTGGGCGTTGGTCGCCGTGAGCCGTGGTTACATCGGATGCGTTTATGCGGGCGCAGATTCGCGGGACGACACGGATGCCTGGCGTTCGATCTGGCCGGCGAGCGATTGGACGAAGCTGACGCGACGCGCATGGGCCGCGAGCCGTTGCATCGATTATCTCCACACGCTGCCGATGGTGAACACGAACCAGATCGCGCTGACGGGCCATTCGCGCAACGGCAAGACCTCGCTCATCGGCGCGGCGTTCGACCCACGGGTGAACGCGGTGATCTCCAGCAGTTCCGGCGCCGGTGGCCCGTGTTCCTATCGCCTCTTCTCCGAGACTCAGTTCGGCGAAGGCATCGAGAACATCACGCGCGCGTTTCCCGACTGGCTGCATCCGCGCCTGCGGTTCTTCGCGGGACGCGAAAACAAGCTGCCCGTCGATCAGCATGAGCTCATCGCCTGCATTGCGCCGCGTCCGTGTTTGATCTCGTCCGCCCTGAACGACAGCGTGGAAAGCGTGTGGGCGATTGAACATGTGTATCGCTCCGCGCAGCGCGTTTATTCGCTGCTCGGCAAGGCGGGTGATTTGAATCTGCGCTATCGCTCCGGTGGACATGAGACGCGCAGCGAGGACATCGAGGCCTACGTGGACTGGCTGGACAGCGTCTTCGGACGAAAGGCGTTCTCGCTGCCGGACTGCGCCGTCTTTCCCACTTACAGCGACTGGCAGAAGCTGAACGAGGAGCCCATCGATCCGCTGACTTTTCCCACCAACGGACTCGGCCCGCTCCTGATCGATGCGGTGGGCGGCGAGATCAAAACCCCCGAAGTCTGGACGAAGAAGCGCGACGCCGTGCGCGAACGAATCCTCTGGGCGCTCGGTGAAGCGCCGCCGTTTGCGGAGAGCGAGCCGGGCGCTTACGGCGTGGAAAAACTTCACGCTGCCACGTTGCTGGAACGCGCAAACGTTCCGCCCGGTCTGGCGAAACGCTCGATCAACTTTGGCAATCATGTGGCGGGCGATCTGTACTTCCCCACCAACGCAGAGCGCCGCGCGGTGAAGCTGCCTGTGGTCATCTGGCTTCATCCCATCTCCGTCCCGACGGGCTACTCTCCGGGTTATCGGCGCGGTGAACTGCCGCATCTCGCGCTCGCGCGGATGGGCTGCGCGGTCTTTGCGTTTGATCAGATCGGAAACGGATCGCGATTGGAAGAGGTGAAGAATTTCTACGCGCGCTATCCGAAGTGGTCGCTGCTCGGCAAGCAGGTGGAGGACACGCTCGCCGCCGTGGAGGCGCTGAGGAAGAACGAGCTCATCGACCCGAAACGAATCTGGCTGCTCGGCTACGCAACGGGCGGCATGACGGCGCTGCACGCGGCGGCGCTGGATGGCCGGGTGGCCGGCGTGGTTTCCGTGGCGGGCTTCACTCCGATGCGAACGGACACACCGGAGAAGGGAACGGGCGGCATCGCGCGCTGGGCCGCGTGGATGCCGTTGCTGCCGAGGCTCGGCGCGTTCGCCGGATACGAAGCACACATTCCGTACGACTATCATGAGGTGCTCGGCATGGTCGCGCCGCGACCGGCGCTGGTCTTCGAGCCGAAGATGAACCAGCAGGCGACGCTCGCCGATGTCCGCAGTTGCGTGGATGAAGTTCGTTCGCTCTATGACCTGTATCCCGCGAAGGACGCGTTGAAGTTCGAGGAGCTGGATGACTACAACCGCTTCTCGCCTGAAACGCAGAAAGTGGTCTTCGAGCGCTTGAAACAGGCGGCTGGGTTCTGAGGGGAATCTTGGAGAGGGCGCACGCAAAGGCGGTGCGGCAGCCCCGCCCTGCCAAGGCAGGCGTCGCTGCCGCGACGCCCTGTTCTACCGGACAACAACCCTGCCCGTTCACTCCGCTCTCACGCGGTAGAAGCGAAACTCTGCGGCTCTCTCCTGCTCGAAGAACGCGCGTGCGGTGGTCGTGGCTTGAAAGGGGGTTTCGGCTGGCACCCAGTTTCCGCGGGCGAGATCGTCGCAGGATTCGAGCGAGTATTTCATCCAGCGTTACGCGGCGGATTTGTGCGTGGAGAATCCGTCGATTCATCCCGAGGCGCTGGCCTTTCTGCAAAGCCAGCCGTGGCCCGGCAACGTGCGCGAGCTGGAGAACGTGGTGCGCCAGGCGCTGCTGATTGCACGTCCGTTCACGGTGAACCTCGACCACATCAAGCAGGCGCTCGCCAAGACGCGCCGCCCCATGACGAACGCCGGCCAAAGCCACGCGGCCTACGTCGCCGACCTGTTGAACCGCGCGCAAAGCGGCGAGCTGGAGAACGCGCATTGGAAGATGATTTCCAATCTCGAACCGGAACTGTTCAGCCAGGCGATCCGGATCGCGGGCGGCAACCAGGCCAAGGCCGCGCGCTGGCTCGCCATCACGCGCCTGAAGATGCGCGAGAAGCTGGCGCAGCTCGGACTGCACTCACCGCGCGACGGTTCAGAGAAGTAGGCGGATGAACGCGGCGTTAGCCCGGATATTTCATAGGCGTCCGCCGTGCCGAAGGCGTAGCGCAGACCGGAGGTCTGCGCTACCGGCTTCGCCGCCCTGCTCCAGCCAACTCGGCTATGAAATATGCAGGTTAGGTGTTCGTTATGGAATCTCCAGCTCTTTGCCAGTCGCCGGATCTCGGGGAACGTGGCGAAGGTAGCTGGGAACGAGCTGAACTGTTTTTGAGCGTCTTGAACTACTTCGCGCCGTGCGGGCTCCGGTCTTTGGCGTTTCCATCGGCCTTGGCTTTGATTTTCTTCCAGCGCGCCTCCCAATCCTCCCAGTCCGGTGCCCACGTTTCGCCGGTGAAGTTCGTGCGGGCGGATTGCAGCCTGGCTTCCACGGCGGCGAGCTGGGTTTTCACGGCCTTGGTCTGGCCCCATCTTACCTGAACTTCGAGCCAGCAGAGCAGGTTCTCAGGATATTCGGGGACGCGTTCGGCCGCCTTCTTGAGATGAATGCGGGCTTTGCTGCGGCTGCCTAGACTAAGGGGCCAGCCGGGCGCGTCGAGGTAGAGCAGTCCCAGCGAACGATCCGCACTGGCGTGGTTGAATTTGGCGTCCAGCGCGATGGACTTCTCCCAGGCAGCCTCCATTTCGTCGAGCAAACCGAGCGCCGTGAAGAGCTTAGTGCGGGCGAGCTGTCCGAGGTTCGCGCCGAGATAGAAGTAAGCGGCGGCGGAGTTGGAACTGAGCTCGATGGCCCGACGGCTCGCGGCAATCCCTTGTTCAGCGAAGGCGGCGCGCTGGGCGTCGGTGGTGGTAAAGTCCGCGCGTTTGAAGCAGGCATGGGCGAAGTGCCAGGCCGTCTCGCTATTGGTGGCGTCCCGGGTGAACGCCTCCTTCGCCTCGATGTAGGCGCGCTGGACTCGATTGGACTCCGCCCCGGCTGCGGCCTGGGGCGGGGCCGGGACGGCGGCATCGGCGGCGGACAGGAAAGGCGCGGAGAAGAGCAAAAGGCCAATGACCAATGACCAATGACCAAGCAGAAATGGATGGCGGCGACTTGGATTGGCAGGTTCGCGGCCAGCCGACCCTCCTTGGATCTTGTGCCTTGGCCTGCGGACCTTTTTAAGGGTTGCGCTCATTTCGACTCAACTTATTATGTGCCCGTGCAATTGGATTGGAAGCGAGCATGGTGGCTGGCCCTCGTCGCATTGACCTTGGTCAGCGCCGGGTGCAGCGGGTTAAGCACGTCTCAGGGCGTGTCGCCGGCCAGCTTTCTACTGCCCGGTTTCTTCGGTCAGATGCCGCCGGCTCCGGCGGAACCGCCCGGCCCACTTCCGGCGGCAGCGTCTGTCCAAACCATCGCACAATCAAACTAATCCTATGCGGTTCCCCCTCGCGCTCACGGCCAAGATCGCCTCCCACATCATCAAGCACAAGCTGCGCAAAACGCCGAAGTTCGCGATGGTGCTCCAGCTTGAGCCGCTCCACACCTGCAACCTTACCTGCACCGGCTGCGGACGCATCCGCGAGTATTCCACGAACCTCAAGGACATGATGGACCTCGAGGACTGCCTCGCCAGCGCCGTCGAGTGCGAAGCGCCGATGGTCAGCATCTGCGGTGGCGAACCGTTGATCTATCCGAAGATTGAGGAGCTGATCGCCGGACTCCACGAGCAGGGCCGCGTCATCTACATCTGCACGAACGGCGTTTTCATGCGCAAGAAAATGCGCGACTTCATGGCGGCCCATTACGGACCGGACATGGAGACAAAGCTCGTGAAGCTCCTCGCCGAGAAGCTCGTTTCCGAGAAGGACGCCGAAGTCATCCGCAAGTCCGACGACAAGGCCCGCGCCAAGGTCACCATCGCGCCGGACAAATGGATGTATTGGAATGTTCATGTCGATGGACTCGAATATACCCACGACCTCATCGTTGAGCGCGAAGGCGTCTTCAAGGAATGCATCGAGGCCATCAAGATGGCGAAGATCCTCGGCTACCAGGTTGCGACGAACACGACCGTTTACAAGGAGACCGACGTGCAGGAGCTGGAAGACATGTTCAGCTACCTGTCCTCGCTCGAAGTGGACGGCCACACCATCTCGCCCGGCTACGATTACGACGCCGCGAAGAAGGACATGGTCAAGCGCCTGGGCAAACAGCCGGAAGATTTCTTCCTCACGCGCGCCATGACGCGCCAGAAATTTGCGAAGATCGAGGACTGGGGCAAACGCTTCACCATCTTCGGCACGCCGGTGTACCAGGAATTCCTCTCCGGCAAACGCGAGCTGACCTGCACGGCCTGGGCCATTCCGACGCGCAACATTCGCGGCTGGAAAGCGCCCTGTTACCTGATGACCGATGGTCACTATGCCGGCTATCAGGAGATGTTGAGCGAGGTGAAGTGGGAGAATTACGGCGTGGTGGACGGCAAGGCGCGCGACCCGCGCTGCGAGAACTGCATGGTCCACTGCGGCTACGATCCCAGCGGCGCGCTCGGCACGAACTATCAGTCCGGCGACAACTGGAAGAATTTCAAATACAACTTCGGCGCGAAGCCCAAGCCGTATCTGGCGGGCGCGAGCGTGAAGGCGTTCAACGGCGTCTCCATCGGCAAAGGCCATCTCGCGGAGGCGAAGGCTGCGATTAATTCTCCGCGCGCGGCGGCCAATGGCGCGCAGGCGGCGTTCTCCCGCAAGGAAGAAAGCCACACGCATGAAGCGGGCGGCGGCTGCGGCACGGGCGATACCTCGCAGCGTGATGACGTGCTGGCCAAGATCGCCGCGAAGAAGGAGTCGTAACTCATGCACTTGGTTGGCAATCGTCAGGGCCGGAAGGTGGTTCGCTGGGGTCACGTCGCCTTGAATCTGCTGGCCTTCAGCGCCATTGCCGCCGTCGCCTCGGCGGGGATTTACTTCGTCGTGGCGAAGCATTGGAATCCGGTCATTCTCCTCGTCGGACCGGTGGTGGGACTGGTTGCGACCACCTCCTCGCTCATCGTTTCCCTGCGCACGCCCATCCGTCAGTTGCCCCTGCTCACCTGGTACCCGGATTGATCCGGAACTCCCCGACGCTCAGCGTCCGCCTTCCCGCTTGTTCGACTGGGAAATCCTCCGTTAGACTTCGCGTATGTTCACCGGATTCCTGCGCGGCTTGGTTCTCTTCCTCATGATTTCATCCGCCGCATCGGCTGCGGAAGTTTCTCCGAACGCTACGGCAGCCAGCGCCGGACTTCGCCTCGCCCGCTTTGACGTGGATGCCACGCCGCCGGTCGGCAGCCATCTCGCCTACGATCCCGTGACGAGCACCTGGGACATGACGCTGCGCGCGCATGGCGTGGTGCTGCTCGGCGCCGGACAGCCCATTGTGCTCGCCGCCATCGATTGGATCGGCGTGGCCAACGAGGGCCATGACGCCTTTCGTCTCGCCCTCGCCAACGCCGCCGGTACCGTGCCCGCCCGCGTGACGCTGCACGCCCTGCACCAGCACGACGCGCCCGACTGTGACTTCGGCGCGGAAAAGGTTCTCAAGGACGCCGGCCTCGATCCCTTCAACTACGACGGCACCTTCGCGCGTGAAGTCATCCGCCGTCTGGAGAAATCCGTGCGCGAATCCATCGCCCAAGCGCAGCCCGTCACCCATTTCGGACTGGGCCAGGCGGAGGTTCGTGAAGTCGCCTCGAATCGCCGCATCATCGGGGCCGATGGCAAAGTCCGCACCCGCTACACCGCCACGAAAGATCCCGCGCTGCGCGCCGAGCCCGAGGGCGTGATTGACCCCGTCGTCTCGCTCGTGAGCTTTTGGAACGGGGACGCGCCGCTCGCCGTGCTCAGTTACTACGCCACGCATCCGCAGAGCTATTACCGCACGGGCATTCCCAATCCTGACTTCCCTGGCATGGCGCGTTTCTTTCGCCAGTTGGAAATTCCCGAAGCCCTGCACGTCCACTTCAACGGCGCGGGTGGCAACATCGGTGCGGGCAAATACAACGACGGCGCGCCGTCGAACCGCGTCGTGCTCGCGCGTCGCGTGGCGGACGGGATGAGGCGCGCGTGGGATTCCACGAAGCGCGAGCCGATTGCGCCGGGCGCGGTGGGCTGGGCGGTGGAGCAAGTCCAGTTGCCACCGGCGAAGCATCTCAAGATCGAGGAGCTTCAGGCGCAGATGAAGGGCCGGGAGGCCGCGTTCTTTCTCCAAGGCGGCTCGTCGAAGATTGCGTGGCTTCGCCGCTGTCAGTCCGGCCACAAGCTGGATGTCTCCTGTCTCACGCTGGGGCGCGCGCGTCTCCTCCACCTGCCGGGCGAGCTCTTCGTGGAATATCAGCTCGCCGCCAAGGCGCAGCGGCCCGACCTCTTCGTGGCGATGGCGGCCTATGGCGATTACGGTCCCGGCTACATCGGAACGGCCATCGCCTACGAGCAAGGCGGCTATGAGACAAGCCCTGCTTCCTCGAACGTCGCGCCCGAGGTTGAGGGCGTCCTGATGTCCGCGATGCGCAAGCTGCTCGGAACCAAGCCGTGAGCAGAACGAGTTTTCCGATGAAGATCAGATGAGAGTCAGAGGGCCTTCCCTTGATGCCTGACATTCCGCAGAATTTCCCTGCCGCCCTCTGGGAATCTCAACGGGATTCGGGACGAGGAACGGCAGCTCGCGTGCAGTAATCAGACCACCGTCCGGCCCACTCTTTGCCCTGCTTTGACCGGGGAATCCCCTAGGCGCGATCGGGGAACCACGGGGCCGGATGCCAGTGGACCTCTCAATTGCGGCAGCCTCCCGGTCGAACCTACGTTCCTGCCATGAAAACATTGGCATGGTTGTTTGTGCTTTGTCCGATGCTGTCGTTCGGAATGGATCGCCTGGCCGCGCTGTCCATGATCGAAACTGGAAACAACGACCGCATGGTCGGCAGCGCCGGGGAGATCAGCCGCTACCAGATTCTGAAACGGGAATGGCGCAGCGTGACGAGCTCCACCCGCTACACCGATCCGGAGACGGCCAAGGCGGTCACGCTCATTCTCATCGAGCGCCGCGCCCAGGCCTTTCAGAAAACCTACAACCGTCCGCCGACCCACTTTGAATTCTACGGGCTGTGGAATGCCCCTGGCCAGGTGCTTAATCGTCGCGTCAGCCGCACGGTGGCGGAACGCTGCCAGCGCTACGCCAATCTCTGTGAGTGGAAGGGAACGCCCACGCGCTACGTGGCGAAGTCAAAGTCCGGAACGGGAAGCGGTGCCGTGCTCCTTTGCGAAAGCAGCGCCCGCTGAACCGCGCTATGCCGACGCCAGGCAGGGTCCGGCGCGGTGCGCGGGGAACAGGGCGGTGCTGCTGCACCGCCCATTTTATTCGTGGCTACTTCTTCAGCCAGGCCGGGATGGATTCAGTCGCCCAGATCTCTTCCACCGGCTGACGCGGACGAACCAGCGCCGCCTGGTTTTTGTTCACCAACACTTCCGCCGCCATCCCGCGTGAGTTGTAGTTGGAAGCCATCACGAACCCGTAGGCGCCAGCGCTGAGCAGGGCCAGGCAGTCGCCTTCACCCACCTTCGGCAGCGGACGATCCTTCGCGAAGTAATCGCCGGATTCGCAGATCGGCCCGACGACGTCGGACGAGATCGTGGCCTTGCCGCCGGTGCGGGTCAGCGGGACGATCTGGTGGTAGGAATCGTAAAACGCCGGGCGGATGAGGTCGTTCATCGCGGCGTCCACGATCACGAAGTTCTTCTTCCCCGTGCGCTTCACGTACTCGACGCGCGTGACGAGAATGCCCGCGTTGCCCACGATGAAACGGCCGGGCTCGATCAGGATTCGCAGGCCAAGCGATTGCAGCATCGGCACCAGCTTTTCCGCATAACGGGCCGGGGTCAGGATCGGCTTCGCAGGAGCAGACTTCCACCACGCCGCATCGCCGCTCTCCAGCGCCGGGTTGTAAACGATGCCCAGGCCGCCACCGATGCTGAAGAACTCGAAGTCATGCTTCTTCGCCAGCTTCGCGACGAGCGGCAGCACCTTCTGCACGGCCAGTTCAAACGGCTGCACCTGCGTAAGCTGCGATCCGATGTGCATCTGAAGCCCGCGCAGACGCAGGTTCTTCAGCTTGCTCGCGCGCGCATAGACGCCTTCGACCTGCTCGAAGGCGATGCCGAACTTGTTCTCGTAAGTTCCCGTCGTGATCTTGGCGTGCGTGCCGGCGTCCACGTTCGGGTTCACGCGGATTGCGATGGGCGCCTTCTTGTTCAACCGTCCGGCGACCTTGTTGATGCGCAGCAGCTCCGCCTCGCTCTCGACGTTGAAGGAATAGATTTCTTTCCGCAGCGCGAACTCGATTTCCCGCTCCGTTTTGCCCACGCCGGCGAAGACGCATTTGCGCGGGTCGCCGCCGGCCGCGATCACGCGGCGCAGTTCGCCCTCGCTCACCACATCGAAGCCGCCGCCGAGGTTCGCCAGAGTGCGCATGACCGCCGCGTTGGAGTTCGCCTTCATGGCGTAGCAGATCAGGTGGTCAAGCGGCGCGAGGGCTTGATCCAGCTTTTGAAAATGATCCGACAGCGTGTGCTGCGAATAGACGTAGAGCGGCGTGCCGAACTTTTTGACGAGGCTCTCCACGGAGACGCGTTCGCAGTTCAGTTTGTTTCCGACGTAGTGAAAATCATGCATAAAGGAATGAGTTAAAGTCTTGGGGAAAGGGTTGTCACGGACAGAGCAACTCCCGGACGCAAAGCCTCGCCTTGCGTCCGGGTGGAAAGTTCCAGTGGCTCCAGCGTTGACCGCAGCGCATCAAGGCTCGCCAAGAATCTTGACCCGCTGACGATGATACTCCTCGGCGGTCACGGCGTCCTTCACGTAGGACTCCAGCAGTTCGGCGAGCCTTTGCTCCTTCGTCTTCGGAGCGGCCGGATCGATCCTGGGCGCGGCCGGCTTCGCGGCCTTCTCCGCCTTGGACGGCTTGGGCCCGGCCTTCGCCGCAGCAGCGGCCGCCCTCTTGGCTTCCTTCTCCGCCCGCTCCTCCTGCTTGCGCTGAGCGGCGTCGGTGATGGCCTTTTGACGCGCCTGTTCCTTGGCGAGGGTTTGCAGCCGCTTGGCTTCCGCTGCTTCCGCCTTGTCAGCTTTCTTCTTGTCCTTAGTTGCCTTGCGAGCCTGAGCCTGTGAAGCACCGATGATGTCGGTGCGCTGTTTCTCTTCCTCGCGCACCTTGAGTCTGGCTTCCTCGGCCGCCCGCTTCTCGCGTTCGCGGCGGGCCTTGGCTTCGGCTTCCAGCTCCTTCTCAGTGGGCAACGGCTTGATCGGAGCGGCCTCCACTATTGGAACGACAGGAGCTTCCGGAATCGCGACTGCGGCAACCACCGGCTTGGCGGGAGCGTCAGGAGCGGGCGGCGTGACGGGCGTAAGCACGGGCGCCGGCGCTACGGCGGCAGCAGGCGCGGGTTCAGCCGCTGCGGCGGGGACGGCAGCGGGCTTGGCCGCCTGTTTCCGGCCTTCGATTTCCGCCTTGATGCGGGCAATGCGTTCCTCGCGCGCCTTGTCTTCCTGCGCCTTTTGCTCTTCGTAACGTGCACGCTTCTCGACGAGTTCCCGATCGCGAATGGCCTTCGCGGCGTCCTGCTGCGCCTTCACCTCGGCGGCCAGTTGAATCTTCGCCTGCCGTTCGGCTTCCTTCTTCTCGCGCACTTCGGCCACGGCGCGGCGCTTGGCTTCTTCGGCGGCCTTGTCCTTCGCTTCCTTCTCCGCCTTCAACTCCGCTGCCGTCCTCGGCGCAGGCTGGGCGGGCGCGTTCGTGACGGCGTCCTGCTGCTGGTAAGCCTGGACTAAAAGTGTGCGCGCCTTCGTTTCTGTTTCGGCATTCAATTTCGCGGCAGCGGCCTGAGCCGCCGCCTGCTTCGCCTGCTCTTCCTTGTTCTGGGCGATGATGCGCTCCGCGATGGCCTTGTTGTTCGCCTGCCGCTCGTCCGGCGTCATGCGCCGCGCGTCGGTGAGCGCCTGCTCTTCCTGACGTTCGCGCTCTTCTTCGAGACGCTTGGAATTCTCCTTGGCCTGTTTCGCCGCCAGTTGTTTAAGACGCTTCTGTTCCTTGAGCTGGAGCGCTTCCTCAGCAGTCTTGGCCTGCGCTTCCTGACGCGCCTTAGCTTTCGCGTCTGCCTGGGCTTTGGCACGGGCCTTCTCTTCGGCTTTCGCCCTGGCCTTAAGTTCACGCTCCGGCAGCGGTTGCGCTGCGGGCGCAGGCGCTGTCACAGGCACGACGGCCCGGGCGGGCTTCTGGCCGCGCGCTTCGGCGGCATTCATCACCTCGAGCTCAATGCGTTTCAATTCCTTCTCGCGGTCCGCCTCGATGCGTGCCTTTTCTTCCTGCTTCTGCGCTTCCTCGGCCTGGGATTTTTCCTTCGCCGACTGGGCGGCCGCCTTGGCCTTGTCGTCGCCTGTCGCGGACTGGGCAGCAAGTTTCTGGGAAAGCATCACCGCGCAGGCAAGGCAGCAGAGCATCAAACGATGTAAATAGCGCATGGCATTTCGATACTGTAAACGCTGGGGGCAGGCAACTCCATTGTGGCTGGCTGCACAGGCAGGGGAGCGTCTGAGGCAACCCTGCCCAGCCCGACTCCCATTCTCATTCCTACTCTCACTCCCATTCAACCGGTTCCCAGACAGAGTGAGACTGGGGGAGTCGGAATGGAACAACTCCCGGCTCGCCTTGCGCCAGCACCCGGTTAATATCCCATCATGTTCCTCGGCGCTCCTTCCAGCTCACGCCGTCAGTTCCTGAATCAAATGGGAACCGGCTTCGGCGCACTCGCGTTGAGCGCGCTCTGGCGCATGGACGCCCGGGCCGCCATCAAGCCCGCCGTTGATCTTGATCCGCTCAATCCCTTCGCCGCGCGTCCGCCGCATTTCGCGCCGCGCGCCAAGTCCGTCATCTTCCTTTTCATGGTCGGCGGGCCGTCGCAGGTGGACACGTTCGACTACAAGCCCGAGCTGCAGAAGCTCAACGGCAAGCCTGTGCCCGACTCGATCCGCAAAGCCGTCAGCGCGACGAAATTCGCGAACGTCTTCCACGGCTGCAAAGACGAGCTGATGGGCAGCCCCTACAAGTTCAAGCAGCACGGGCAATCCGGGCTTTGGGTCAGCGAGCTGTATCCGCAGGTCGCGGAGCACGTCGATGATCTCTGCGTCATCCAGTCGATGCAGGCGGACTCGAACAATCACGCGCCCGCCAGCTACCAGCTTCACACCGGCGACATCAGGCCCGGCAAGGCGAGTCTTGGCTCGTGGGTCACTTACGGTCTCGGTACTGAGAATCAGGATCTGCCCGGCTACGTGATGCTCTTCGAGGCCGGTCCATTGGGCGGCGCGGCGAATTACTCGAACGGCTTTCTGCCCGCCGCGTTCCAGCCCACGCGCCTGCGCGACACCGGCACGCCCGTGCTCGATCTGCTGCCGCCGCCGGAATTCGCCGACGGCCAGCGCGCGTCGCTTGATCTCATTCGTGAATTGAACCTCAGGCATCGCGAGACGCGTCCGGGCTTTGCGGAACTCGACGCGCGCATCGCCAGTTACGAGCTGTCTTACCGCATGCAGTCCGCGGCGCTGGAAGTCGGCAACGTGGACACGGAACCGGACTATCTCCGGCGCAGCTACGGCTTCGAGCATTCGGACAAACGCACCGTCAGCTTCGCGCGCAAATGTCTGCTCTCCCGCCGGCTCGTGGAACGCGGCGTACGCTTCGTGCAGGTCTATGACATGCCGGACAAGGACGGCTGGGATGCCCACGGCGAATTGGTGAAGAACCACACGCCGCGCGCACGCTGGACCGATCAGCCTGTCGCCGCGCTGCTCAGCGATCTCAAGCAACGCGGTCTGCTCGATGAAACGCTCGTCATCTGGGCCAGCGAATTCGGGCGCACGCCGATGATGCAGGGCAGCAACGGGCGTCAGCACAACGCGGCGGGGTTCACGATCTGGATGGCGGGCGGCGGCGTGAAGCCCGGCCTGCGCCTCGGCGCGACGGATGACCTCGGCCTGCTTGCGGTGGAAAGCCCCGTGCACTTCCGCGACCTGCACGCGACCATTCTCGCCGCGCTCGGCATCCAGAACGACAATCTCTACTGGGAAGTCAGCGGCCGTCAGGAACGCCTGACTGGAGTGGCGGGCGCGGGCAAGCCGATTCCCGGTGTGTTGGGTTAGCCCCCTGATCGCGAACAAAACTTCACGCTGCCTAAAGAGCAAAAACCTACGCCCTCCCCTCGCGGAAATGCACCTGCAACCTTTTGTTGCATATGCGACAGAAGGTTGCATGAGTGCATCGGACGTCTGACGGGGATGACGGACAATCTCGCCTTCTCCAGGGCGCCAGGTGCGAATTTCTCCGATGGAGAAGTTGATTGAGATGCACTGTTGCCAGCGAGGCCCTTCCCATTAACCTTCCCGCCATGAAATGTCCTGCCTGCAAGAATACGCTTCGTGAGAAAGGTGCCGGTGGCATGACCGTGGATATCTGCTACGGCGGCTGCGGCGGCATCTGGTTCGACCCTCGCGAAATCCAGCGCGTCGATGCGCGCGGCGCGGCCAACCTTCACACCGTCTGGCGCGACCCGAACAAGGTCGTGACTCAGACCGAGCCGCGCCTGTGCCCGCGTTGCCCGGAACAGGTGCTGGAGCGCCGCTGGTTCTCCGATGAGAAGCGGGTGGAGATCGACCAATGCCCGACGTGCGGCGGCCTCTGGCTGGATGAAGGCGAGTTCTCGCGGATTTATCAGGAGACGAAGGGCGCCAAGGTCGCGCCGCCCGGCTGGGCTGCGGCGATGGCCGAAGCGGCGGCGCAGGCGAGGGTGTGAAGTGAACATGAAGAACAGGAGGAAAATTTTATCTGGCGCTTTTGCTGGCCTGGCAATCTGGATTGTTATTTCGGCGTTCTATGGATTGCCGCCTGCCGGCCAAATCTACATTGGTCAGTCTTTGATTTCTTGCACCGCAGTGTTGAAAGAAATTGAAACCATGAAGGCGATCTATGCTGAAGATAAAGGATTGAAAGAAGGGGAGTCTTTCGGCACTACGGATTTTCGTAGCCATTTCAAAGGTCGCATTCCGAAATGTCCCGGGGGTGGAAATTACACATACAACCCAATTGGGGTTCAACCTACCTGCTCGTTTGCGGGAACGTCGGGTTTGAAACCAAAGAAGAAGCTCGTGAAGTATTTTTTCTGGCGATGGGAAATACCGCCGTCAGGAAGGCACGAGCGTTGAGAGATCACCTTCGGATCCCAGAGTCGATGGTCAAAAGCCCTCAGTTCTGCACCTTCAACTTCCCCTCGCCAATCATCCCCGTCCTTCTCTACCTTCGCCCCATGACAAAGAACGTTTTCTCCGCCCAGATCGATCGTGTTTGCGCCGTAGCCGCCGACGTGAGGAGGCGGATTCCTGGACACTCCGTTCCACCGAGGTCCGCTTCGTTACCTCGGCGGCTACGGGCGCGCGATTTATTCGGCCCAGCACTCATCGCCGTTTCGCTTTCAGTCTCCGCGCTGGCCGATGAAGGGATGTGGCTCTTTAACCAGCCGCCGCGCCAGATTCTCAAGGACCGCCATCAGTTCGAGCCGACCGACGCGTGGCTGGAGCATTTGCAGAAGTCCTCCGTGCGCTTCAACTCCGGCGGCTCCGGCAGCTTCGTGAGCGAGGACGGCCTGCTCCTCTCGAATCACCATGTCGCCGCCGATGCACTCCAGAAGATCAGCACGAAGGAGAAGAACTATCTGCGCGACGGCTTCTCCGCGAAGTCGCTCGCGGACGAAGTGAAGTGTCTCGACCTCGAACTGAATGTCCTCCAATCCATCGAGGACGTGACGGCGCAGGTGAACGCCGCGATTCCCAAGGACGCCGCGCCCGCCGCCGCGTTTGCCGCGCGCCGCAAGGTCATGGCCGACATCGAAAAGGCGTCCCTCGACAAGACCGGCCTGCGCTCGGACGTCGTCACGCTCTGGCAGGGCGGCGCGTATCATCTCCATCGCTTCAAGAAATACACCGACGTGCGCCTCGTCTTCGCGCCCGAGTCGCAGATCGCCTTCTACGGCGGCGACCCGGACAACTTCGAGTTCCCGCGCTACGACCTCGACATCTGTTTCTTCCGCGCCTACGAAGGCGGGAAGCCCGCGAAGGTTCAGCACTTCCTGAAATTCTCCACCACCGGCGCGAAGGACGGCGAGCTGGTGTTCGTCTCCGGTCATCCCGGGCGCACGAGCCGTCTGCTCACGGTCGCGGAGCTGGAGTATCTGCGCGACCAAGGTCTGCCCTTCCGCCTGAACTCGCTCAAGCGCACGGAAGTGTTGCTCGAAGCCTGGAGCGCGCGCAGCGAGGAGAACGCGCGTCGCGCGAAGGACGAGCTGTTCGGCGTGAAGAATTCCCGCAAGGCGCTCGACGGCCGGCTCGGTGGCCTGCTCGATCCGGAGCTGATGGGCGCGAAGGTGAAGACGGAAGCGGACTTCAAGGCGAAGCTCGCTGGCTCTGCTGAACACGAAGCCGCGCTGGCCGCCTACGACAAGATTGCCACCGCGACGAAGACCGTGGCCGCACAGGCAACGCGCCAGAACTTCCTCGAAGCCGGGCTGGGCTTCAGCAGCGACAGCTTCGGCATTGCACGCACGCTGCTGCGCGCCGGCGACGAACGGCCGAAGCCGAACGGCGAACGTCTCCGCGAGTTCACGGATTCCGGCAAGGATTCGCTGGAGTTCAGCCTGTTCTCCGAGAAGCCCATTCACGAAGACCTGGAGATTCTCACGCTGACCGATTCGCTGACGTTCCTCGCGGGCCAGTTCGGTGGGAACGATCCGCTGGTGCAGAAAGTTCTCGCCGGCAAGTCACCCCGTGAACGCGCGGCGCAGTTGATCAACACCACCAAGGTCCGTGACGTGGCCTTCCGCAAGAAACTCTACGAAGGCGGCGCGGCGGCGGTGACGGCGGCGAAGGATCCGTTGGTCGAAATCGCCCGGCTGATTGACGCGGAATCCCGCGCCTTGCGCAAAATCTTCGAGGAACAGACCGAGGTGAAGCAGCAGGCGCAGGCGGCGATTGCTCGCGCACGGAACGCGCTGCTTGGCACGGCGGGTTATCCCGACGCGACGTTCACGCTGCGCCTGAGCTTTGGCGTGGTGAAAGGCTACGAGGAGGACGGCAAACAGATTCCCGCGATGACGACGCTGGCTGGTCTCTACGAACGGGCGAACGAGATGAATCGCAAGCCGCCGTTCGACCTGCCTCCGCTGTGGGAGAAGCGCAAGTCGAAGCTGAATCTCAAGACGCCGTTCAATTTCGTGAGCACGGCGGACATCATCGGCGGCAACTCCGGCAGTCCGGTGGTGAACCGAGCGGGCGAATACGTCGGCATCATCTTTGACGGCAACCTGCAGAGCCTCCCGGCCGACTACGCCTTCAGCGAGAAACAGGGCCGCGCCACGTCCGTTCACTCCGCCGCGATGTATGAAGCGCTGAACAAGGTGTACGGCGCGAAGGCATTGCTGGCGGAACTGGTGAACGGGAAGCGGGGGAAGTAAGCCGGAACCTTGCAGTGGAGGAACGACTGGAGGCGAGGGTGGCCCAAGCAGGACAGGCTTCCAGCCTGTCTGCGAACGACCATCGCTTCCCCACGGTTTGGTGCATGGAAACAAGTGGTTGCCAGTGTGGATGAATCCCCGGCCCATTGGCCTTCGGGACAGGCTGGAAGCACTGTCCTACTGCATCGTTACGAGCAAGAGCCTGTCCGAAACACTTGGTGGAGGTGAGATGGAGCAAATGGGCTGAATGAACCGCGCCCAGAGATCCGGCCTCCACCGCTGCGTGCCCTACATGGTGGCCTTGAGCGCGGTCAGACAAGACGCCATCCTCAAAGCCCTTATCTGAAGCGCAGGGCGGCAGGCAAGAAGCCGAAAGTGCCTTGCCATCCTGCATGTGCAAATTCGTCGTGCTCATGAACCAACTGTTCATGAGTCCAGCCTTTGCACCCGCCACGTAAGACCGTTCTTACGGCATGAGCACGGCTCAGGGCACGCATTCGGGTTTTGCTTTCGCGTTCTTTGGCGTGTTTGACGGATCTCGCTGAATCGTCGGGTTCAAAGAACCGGATTGCAGTTCACGCGAGGTCGCCCCTACCATTTCCACATGCTTGCCAAGGTTTGTTCCGCTGCCGTGCAGGGCATCGAGGCGTATGCGGTCGAGGTTGAGGTCAACTCCGGCTGGGGTGAATCCATCACTGTCATCGTCGGTTTGCCCGACGCCGCCGTGCGCGAATCCCGCGACCGCGTGAGCACCGCGCTCACAAACTCCGGCTACAAATTCCCGATGGGCAAGACCACCATCAACCTCGCGCCTGCCGACGTGAAGAAGGAGGGGCCGAGCTTTGACCTGCCCATCGCCATCGGCATGTTGGCGGCCAGCGAACAACTGGAGACCGACCAGCTCGACAACTTTGTCATGGTCGGCGAACTCGCGCTCACCGGCGCGGTGCGTCCCGTGAAGGGCGTGCTGCCCATCGCGCTGCGGGCGCGGGCGGAGGGCAAGATCGGCGTGCTCGTGCCGGTCGAAAACGCACCGGAGGCCGCTGTCGTCGATGGGTTGAAAGTCTTTCCGGTCAAAAATCTCCGCGAAGCCGCCAGCTTCCTGGAAGGCGAGAGCCAGATCGCCGCGACGAAGGTCAACTTCACCGATCTGTTCGCGCACAAGCACGACGACGAAAATGATTTTGCCGACGTGAAGGGCCAGGAATCGGTGAAGCGCGCCCTCGAGATCGCGGCGGCGGGCGGCCACAACATCTTGCTCGTCGGCCCGCCCGGCACCGGCAAGTCGATGCTCGCGAAGCGGCTCGCCACCATCCTGCCGCCGCTCACGCTCGAAGAGGCGCTGGAGACCACGAAGATTCACAGCATCGTCGGCCTGCTCGCGCCCGGCCAGGCGCTCGTCACGCAGCGGCCCTTCCGCGCGCCGCATCACACCGCGAGCGATGCCGGACTGCTCGGCGGCAACATCAATCCGACGCCGGGCGAAATCTCGCTCGCGCATCACGGCGTGCTGTTCCTCGATGAACTGCCGGAGTTCAAGCGCAGCGTGCTGGAGACAATGCGCCAGCCGCTGGAGGACGGGCAGGTCACCATCTCGCGCGCCGCCGGCACGATGACGTTTCCCGCGCAGTTCATGCTCGTGGCCGCGATGAATCCGACGCCCGACGGCAAGATGCCGCACGAGTCGAAATGTTCGCCGCGTGAGATTCAGAATTACCTCGGACGGATCTCCGGTCCGCTGCTGGACCGCGTGGATCTGCACATCGAGGTTGCCGCCGTGAAGTTCCGCGAGATGACGGCCGAGCGCACCGGCGAAAGCTCCGAGCAGATTCGCGGGCGCGTGATAATGGCGCGTGCGCTCCAGCAGAAACGCTACGCCGGCCGGCCGCGCGTGACCTGCAATGCGCGGATGGGCACGAAGGAACTGAGGGCTTACTGCGCGCTGGAGGACGGCACGCTCGACTTGCTCAAGATGGCGATGACGGACATGAACCTCAGCGCCCGCGCCTACGATCGCATCCTCAAGGTCGCGCGCACCATCGCCGACCTGGCCGGAGTTGAATCGATTCATGCCGATCATGTCAGCGAGGCGATTCAATATCGCTCGCTTGACCGCCAAGTTTGGAGCTAGAGAATCAACCCATGAAATATACTTACGAAGAACTCGCGAAGATGATCGACCACTCGCTCCTGCATCCGACCATGACGGATCAGGATTTGGAGGAAGGCTGCAGGATCGCGGCGAAGTACGGCGTCGCCTCCGTCTGCATCAAGCCTTACGCCGTCCAGCGCGCCGCCGAATTGCTGAAAGGCACGGGCGTGCTCGTCGGCGCAGTCATCGGTTTCCCGCATGGGAACTCGGCGACGGAATCCAAGCGCTACGAGACGGAGCTCGCGTGCAAGGACGGCGCGGTCGAAATCGACATGGTGATCAACCTCGGCAAGGCGCTCGGCGGCGACTGGGATTTCGTGGAGCGTGACGTGAAGGTGGTCTGCGACGAGGCGCATCGTCACGGCGCGAAGGTGAAGGTCATCTTCGAGAACGATTACCTGACCAAGGGCGGCGCGGGCCTGACCGGCGATGATTTCAAGAAGAGGCTCTGCCAGCTCTGTGAACGAGCGGGAGCGGACTGGGTGAAGACTTCGAGCGGCTACGGCTTCGTGAAGCAGGCCGACGGCAGCTACAACTACAAGGGCGCGACGGAGCACGACCTCGTGCTCATGCGCGCCAATGTTTCCGCGAAGGTCCAGGTGAAGGCGGCCGGCGGGGTGCGGGATTTGGATGGGTTGATCATGGTCCGCGATCTCGGCGGTTCACGCTGCGGAGCCAGCGCCACCGTCGCGATCATGGACGAGTATCATCGTCGTGCTGCGTCCGAGAAGGCGGGGCAGAAAATCGACGGCAAGTCAGCGGGCATCGGCGCAGGTGGGTACTGAATCGGAAACGTTCAGTTCAACCACGGGTGAACACCGATGGACACGGATGCCAAGTGACTTGTCATCGTATCAATCGCGAGCGAGAAGATTTCTCTCCTCCCCCTCCGTGAAAATCTGTGTTCATCCGTGGTTTAAGGATCCCGTCTCCTGTCCCATCCTCACGGCGTGAACGCAGCCCACAAAACTGACCGCGCCTTCACGCTGATCGAACTGCTCGTGGTCATCGGCATCATCGCGGTTCTCGCCTCCCTGCTCCTGCCCGCGCTGGGCAAGGCGAAGCAAAAGGCGCGTCAGTCCGCGTGCCTCTCCAACCTGCGCCAGATTGGATTCGCCTTTGCACTCTATCAGGACGAGAACGACGACCGTTTCCCGGACAGACGAGATTTAAAGACCGCGCTCGGCTATCGTCCGTGGTCGGACTGGCCACCGTCCGATCCGCGCGCGGGCTGGGCGGGAGTCGCCTTGAGCAACAGCCTCGGCAACGACGCGGCATGGGTTTGCCCAGGGATCGCCGCTTCCTCTTTGCGGGACGCGAAGCAAGTGGTGCAAACGTTTCGGGCGGGCGACGACGCGGCCGCCACCAGCTATTGGCTCTGGCGTTTCGACCGCGCTTCGACGCCCGTGCCGCTCGACAACTTTTGGAACAAGCAACCCGAAGCCGCCTTGAACGATCTCCGCGCCGCGAACAATCCCACCGTCGGCCAGCCGGCGTCGTTCTCGGATGTCGAACTGGTGGTGGATGTGTATTTCCCAAACACGATTCCGTCCGTGTCGCCCGCGTTGTCCGGTCGCGCGGCACACCCGAGCGGTCGGAACCGCCTGATGCTCGACCTCAGCGCGAGCTTCTGGCGCGACTCTCGAATCTCCGCCAACCATTGAATTCATGAAAACCCTTCTGCCCGCCCTGTTCCTCCTTCCGTTGCTTGCCTCCGCCGCCGACTCGAACTGGGGCACCTATCTCGGCGACAAGGCCAGCAGCCATTACTCGGCGTTGAAACAAATCACGCCGCGCAACGTCGCGAAGCTCGAAGTCGCGTGGACGTATCGCGCCGGCGGCATGGACACCAACAACCGCTCGCAGATTCAGTGCAACCCGCTCGTCATCGATGGCGTGCTCTTCGGCACCACGCCCGACTTGCAGCTCTTCGCGCTCGACGCGACGTCGGGCAAGGAACGGTGGCGCTTCAATCCGGCTTCGGTGAAGGGCATCACGAAGGCGGGCGTGAACCGCGGACTAGTTCACTGGGGCACAGGGGCGGAACGACGCATCCTCTACGGCAACGATCATTTCCTGCACGCGATTGATGCCTCGACAGGAAAGCGCATCCCATCGTTCGGCGACGGCGGATCGATTGATCTGAAACATGATCTCGGACGCGATGTCTCCGGGCTTTCCGTTCAATCCACCACGCCCGGCGTGCTCTTCGGTGACCTCCTGATCATGGGCATGCGTCTCGGCGAAGGTCCGGCTCCCGCTGCGCCCGGCCACATCCGCGCCTACGATGTTCGCACCGGCAAACTCGCCTGGCGCTTCAACTCCATTCCCCATCCCGGCGAGCCTGGCTACGAAACGTGGCCGCCGAACGCGTATCAATACGTCGGCGGGGTGAATGTCTGGACCGGCTTCGCGCTCGATGAGAAACGCGGCCTAGTCTTCTGCCCGACCGGCTCGGCGGCGTTCGACTTCTGGGGCGGCAATCGCATCGGGCAAAATCTTTTCGCGAACTGCCTCATCGCGCTCGATGCGAAGACCGGCAAACGCGTGTGGCATCAGCAGCTCGTGCATCACGACCTGTGGGATCGCGATCTGCCCGCGCCGCCGAACTTGCTGACGGTGACGCACGGGGGGAAACGGATCGACGCCGTCGCGCAGGTCACGAAGTCCGGCCATGTGTTCACCTTCAACCGCGAGACCGGCGAACCGCTCTTTCCCATTCGAGAAGTGCCGGTGCCGATGTCCGATCTTCAGGGTGAATCCGCCTGGCCCACGCAGCCGATTCCGTTCAAGCCCGCGCCGTTCTCGCGCCAGCTCTTCACATACAACGACATCACGGACATCTCGCCCGAATCACATCGGCAGGTGCTGGAACGCTTCGTGAAGATTCGTCCGCACACGCCGTTTCTCCCGCCGAGCCGCGAGGGCACGATCATCTTCCCCGGCTTCGATGGCGGTGCGGAATGGGGCGGCGCGGCGGCTGATCCCGACGGCGTGCTTTACGTGAACGGCAACGAGATGCCGTGGGTGATGACGATGGTCGAGACCAGGCGCAAGGGCGGCGAACCGCTCGCGACTGGCGAAGCCATCTTCACGCAAATCTGCGCCGCGTGCCACGGACTCGACCGCATGGGAAACAAGGCGCAGAACGTGCCGTCGCTGCTGGGCGTCGAGCAGCGCCTGAAGAAACCGGACGTGCTCGCGCTGCTCAAGACCGGCAAGGGCGTGATGCCGGCCTTTGATTTCCTCACGGGGAACCAGCGCCAGCTCGTCGTCGATTATCTGCTCGGCTCCGCGCCCCCGCCAGCCGTCGCGAATGAAGCCGGGCGAAAGGTAGAGCTGGGCGGCGTGGATGTGCTCGGCACGATTCCTTACACGATGACCGGCTATCATCGCTGGCTCGACACGAACGGCTATCCCGCGATCAAGCCGCCGTGGGGCACGCTCAACGCGATTGATTTGAACACCGGCGAATATCGCTGGCGCGTGACGTTGGGGGAATGGCCTGAGCTGACGGCTAAGGGAATTGCGCCCACCGGAACGGAGAATTATGGCGGGCCGGTCGTGACTGCCGGCGGACTCGTCTTCATCGCCGCGAGCCGCGACGAACATCTGCGCGCCTTCGACCGAAAGACCGGCAAGGAGCTGTGGAAGGCGAAGCTGCCTGCCGCCGGCTACGCCACGCCCGCAACTTATTCGGTGAACGGACGGCAATACCTCGTCATCGCCTGTGGCGGCGGAAAAATAGGGACGAAGAGCGGCGATGCCTACGTCGCCTTCGCGCTGCCGAAGTAGGCCGCCGATCGCAGGCTTCCCGCCTGTCTCCGACCGACCGTGGGTTTCTCAAGGATTTGGTGGATGAAGACAAAGAGTTGAGCAGCGAGGATAAACCCACCACCCCATCGGCCTATGGGACAGGCTGGAAGCCTGTCCTGCAGCATCGATCCGGCTCACAGATTGTCTCCTGCACTCCGCTGCTTCACTTCGCCTTCGACAGGCTCTCCAGATAATCGAGGAGCGAGGCCAGCTCCTGCACCGTCAATCCAGCCGCTAGACCTTCGGGCATCAACGAGCGTTCCTGCTTCTCGCGCTTCACGATCTGAGCCACCGCGATGGACTGCTCCTGCGCGGCTATCGTCCGGATCGTCACGGCGTCCGCCGCTTCGCGCACGACGAAGCCATCGGCTTCCGTCCCGTCCTTCAGCTCGAAGTGATTCGCTACAAATCCCTGCGCGATGGTTTTGTTCGGCAGAAGAATGGCCTCCGCGAGTTCGCGCCTGCGGTAGATGTTCGCAACCGTGCCGAGGAACGGTCCCTTGATCGGTTCGTCCGCCTTGACCGTGTGACAGGCGTTGCAGCCGACCTGCGTGAACAACTGTTCTCCGCGCCCCACGTCCCCCTTCGCGCCCACCACCGCCGCCAGCGCGGCATCGGTGGACAGGTCCGCGATCTTCTTCGCCATGGCGCTGGCGCGAATCTTTTCCGGATCGATCTTCAAACGCCGCACCGTATCGCGCGCCGCTTCCGCCACGGACGGATCAGGATCGTCCAGAGCCGCGACGAACTGTGCGGCCCGGCTGGAATCACCGGCTCGCGTTGCCGCCCGGAGAATCTGCACGCGCCGTTTCGGCTGTGCCCACCCGGAATCGAGCGCGGCGCGTGCGGCTTCCCGGGCTTCCGGTGACCCCACTTTGCGCGAGGCGAGCTTCAGCAGGATTCCGTCCGCCATCTGCGCGATCTGTCCGTCCATCTTCGCCGCCGCCTCCTCGAACACGGCATGAAGCTGATCGAGCTTCGCCGCGTTGTTCACGGCGCTCTGCGCCTTCTCGGCGAGATTGTTTTCCGTCTTCGTCCCCGACACGCGCGGGAGCGCAGCGAGAATGGCACGCCACGCGTCGGGGCTCGCTGTCTTCGCCAACGCGATGACGGCTTGCGCGCGCGCTGCGTCGGAGGAGTTGTCCGCCTTCGCCGCAGCGATGAGGAGCGGGATGGCGTTCGCCGGGATTTCTTCGGCCTGCGCCAACTGCGCCGCAATCGCCGGGAGCAGTGTCGGCTCGGTCGCGGCACGGGCGATCAACGTGTCCAGCGCCGCTCCGGCTGGAATGCGGTGACGCGCCAGTTCGCGTCCGATGAAGACCGCTTCGCTGGAGTTTGCCTGGTCGAGAGCGGTCTTGAGCGCGGCGGCGATCTTCGGCGTCTCGCTCCACGGCTCCGGCTGGTAAAACGGCCCGCGCGTATCCGGCCGCGTTCCCCACGAATCGCCTTTCCACGGACCTTCCACGAAATGCAGACGGCAGAGAGCGGTCAGGAGGCCGGCGCGCTTGTCTTCTGCGGATGGCTTGGCGAGACGCGCGATCAAGGCATCAACGACACGGGGTTCGTGGATGGACTGGAGGACGCGCACCGCTCCGGCGCGCAGAGCCGGAGATGACTTCGCATCGTCGAGAATCGCGAGCGTTGCATCCGCGGCCTTGAGGCGGACGAGAACTTGCAGCGCGGTGTGAGCGACGATGGGATCGTTGTCCGCGAGCAGCGGCGTCATCTGCTTGTGCTGCTTCGCCGTGCCGATCCGGCCCAGCGCGATCAAGGCTTCCTTGCGCGTCCGTGGATCGCCGGAGCGAAGTGCGGCAGTGATGCCCGCTGCGCGGATGTCCTTCAGTTCATCGTGACGATCCGTCAGGGCGCGCATGGCCCACGGAGCAATCGAGGCATCGGCGAGCAGTCCGTTGAGAAAGGAATGGGAGCCAGTGCCGAACTTCTGCTTCAACAGGAACACGGCGGCGACGCGGGAACCAAGCGGCCTGGACTTATCCTTGGCGAGAGCGCGGATGGCGTCTTCCAGGGACTCCACTTTGTCGCGGCGCAAGAGGGTGCGCTGGGCGGCGAGGCGACGAGTCTGGCTTGGAGAATTGAGCTGCGCGACCAGCGCTTCGTTGCCGAGCTTGGCGAAGTCAGGCAATGGCGCGGGCGTGAACCCTTTGGGAGTCACGCGCGCGATGAAGCCGACATCCGGCCCGACCCAGGTGAAGGACGCGCCCTTCCAGCTCGCCGCGTAGATGGCGCTGTTGCCATCGACATCAAGATCCGTCACGCGCGGCACGCGGATGAACTCCTCCTGGCTGGCGGTGAACGTCGCACCTTTCGGCTGCACGCCGTGATGGAAGATCCATTCGCGGCCCCAGTCCGCACAGAACGGCGCGTTGTTCCAGGCCGCCGGAATGCCCGGCTCATCAATCCACGCGCCGCCGCAGCCGGAACCGCCGCCGTAATCCGCCAGCGGCTGGATGATTTCGTCCGGGAAGTTTTTGAACAGGCGCGGATAGCCATGCTGGGTAAGCCCGCTGAAATGGTGCAGCCGGATGTCCCAGCCGCCGCCGTCATTCGTGTTGTCGCGCGCGAACAGATCGAGCAGCGGGCTCACGGCGACCTCGAGAATGTTCCTCGCGCCATCGGCCCAGGTTTCCAGGCCGGTTCCGTCGGGACGCACGCGCACGACTCCGCCACCGCGCATCTGGAGCTTGCGGCCGTCGGTGCCCGTGGCCTCCATGAAACCGAAGTCACCAATCGCGGCGTAGAGCCAGCCATCGACGCCGAGCCCCAGTCCGTTCGAGGCGTGGTCCGCAGGACGGTCCTTGAAGGTCCAGCCGATGCCGGAAACGAGCGTCTTCTTCTCGTCGGACACGCCATCACCATCGCGGTCGATGAAGACGCTGATGTCCGGCGGATGGAGCAGATAGAGGCGATCCTGATCCCAGACCAGGCCGCGCGGCGAATCCACGTCCTCCACGAACGCCCTCACCTCGTCGCCGCGCCCGTCGCCGTTGGTGTCGCGCACGCGCAGCACGCGGCCCATGTGCGGCTTGCGATCCAGCGAACCATTGCCGTCGCTGGAGACGTAGAGCGTTCCATCGGGCGCAGCCGCGACGAACACCGGATAATTCACGGCGGGCGGCGTGGCGAAGATGGTGGCTTCAAAGTCCGCCGGAACCTTCACTTCCTTAATCAGCTTCTCGGCCTTCTCCGGAATCACGGCGGGAAGTTTGGCCAGTTCGTCTGGAGTCGGCTGACGATCCTTGACGGTGAATTCAGCGGCGCATGCGGCGGACAGAGCGGTCGCGAAGCACGCCAGCCAGGTGGCGGAACGAAGTGACATCAACATGAGTGACATGAGGCAGAACAAGGGTTGAGCAGGGCAAAGGACACGATTCAGAGCAGAATCGGACGTTCAAACGGAGGGAATCATTCGGAGCGTTCTCCAGGCAGGCCAGCCGGCGGGAAAGAATCAGGCCTGGATGAAATAGCTGAGGTTCTCGAGCTCGATGGCGAGGTTCACGTTGTTGACCGTCACCTCTTCGGGAACCTGGAGGACGATGGGCGAGAAATTCAGGATGCCAGCAATGCCGCAGGCGACGAGACGGTTCGTCACTTCCTGCGCCGCCGTCGCGGGCACCGTCACGATGGCCATGCGGACGGCGCGGTCGCGGATGACTTCTTCGAGGCGCTCCATGGGATACAGCGGCTGCTTCGCCTGCTTGAGCTTCAGGCGGTCGGACTTCACATCAAACGCCGCCACGATCTCGAATCCCTCCTGCTCGAACCCGCGATACGAGAGCAGCGCCAGGCCGAGATTTCCCACGCCGACCAGCACGACGGGCTGGAGACGTTTCGTGCCCAGCAGATCGGAGATCATCGCCGCCAGTTGCTCGACGTCATAGCCGAGGCCGCGCGTGCCGAACTGGCCAAAGTAGGTGAGATCCTTGCGCAACTGGGTGGGCTTCACCCCCGCCGCCTTCGACAGCGCGTCGCTTGACACGGTGCGAATGGTGTTGCTCTTCAATCGTTGCAGGCAGCGCAGGTAGATCGACAGACGATATATCGTCTTGCGCGGAAACTCGGGGCGAATCGGTTTTTTCAAAGGAACTTCAGTAAACGAAATCAATGCGACAGACGGACGGACGGACGGACGATCCGCGCGGCGGGCACAGCCCGGTCTGGCTTCAAGGCGGCGCCTGTCCGCGGGTTTTCATCCAGGCGAACATTCCCACGGCGAACAGGACGAGAACGACCAGCACCACCACGATTGCCACGACCTTCAGCAGTTTGGCCTTCTGCATCAAGGCCTCTGTCCGCTCCCGTTCCATCACGCGGAACATTTCAAATTCCTTGTCCACAGAAGCCGGGACCGCCACCTCTTCTTTCAGTTGCAGGATCTGCCACGGGGCCGGGTCGCCGGCAAACGCGGGAGGAAGTTTCGCCAGCACTTCCGCCGTCGCGTAACGGAAGCCGCTGTGATTCCAGAACGGCGTGGCGAACTGAATCCACAGCCGGACCAGACCATGATTCTTGGCGACCACCTGGGCGCGTTCCCAAATCAGCTGCCGGCACGCGTCCGCCTGCTCGTTTCGCGCGAACGCCTCACAATGCAGCCGGCCTTCCAGCCCGATCACCTGCAGGCCCACGGCCGCCGCCAGACCGCCTTCCGAAGCATCAATGATCTGAAATTCCTTGAACCGCTTCTCGAGATCCGAAACGACGAATCCCTCCCGTCGCCACAACAAAACCAGTTGCGGCAAGTCTTCGATGGTCGCGCGGCGAACCTGCGGGTCCGGTGTAGTCATCGGCAGAATGGAATAGCACTCACCAAAACGGCGGTAAAGACATTGCTGAAACCTCAAAGCAGATCACCCCAGACACTTGATCCACACTGAAAGTCTGATGCCTGAACTGGCAGGAACTGACCATGCGGGCCAAGGTCCGGGCCATGACGTCTGGTTGCATCGAAACCTTTTACAACTGGGAGCGGCCTCACAGCGCCCTGTGTGCTTCGAACAGCAATCCAATGCAGGCTCATGCCTTGAGAGTTCGCGCAAATCAGGCGCGAAGGCATCCTGCTTTGCGCCTACGTTGCTCGCGCGATCTTTCTCTTCTTCCTGACCGCTGCCATTGCCGAATGGGGTGAGGACTTGACCCTGCCCGAAAAAAATCTTCCCCTTCGCCATTCACTTGAAAACTCTGACCCAAATCCTGCCGGCCTTCTGGTTGTCCCTTGCCTTGGTCGGGAGCATCGAATCATCCGCACTGGCTCAGGTTCCCGCAGGCCCGGCCCCCGTCCGCACTCCGAGCCTGGATTCATTTCGCAAACATGCACTGACCCACGAGGGCGATGCCGCGCGCGGAGCCAGGCTCTTCGCGGATGAGCAGAAGCTCGCCTGCTCGAAATGTCACTCGGTGGACGGACGCGCCAGCAAGGCCGGGCCGGACCTCTTCGCCGTGGGCGACAAGTTCGGACGCCGCGATCTCGTGGAAGCGATGCTGATGCCTTCGGCGGTGATTTCTCCAGGGTACGGCACGGTGATCGTGGAGACAAAGGCCGGGGAGGAATTTCAAGGCATCCTCAAGCAGGCGACGGACGCCGGCGTGCAACTGATGGGCGCGGACGGCAAGCTGGTGTCCATCGCCACTGCTGACATCCGGGAGCAGCGGGGCAGCACGGTTTCGCTCATGCCGGAAGGATTGCACGAAGGTGTGTCGCGCCAGGAGTTCACTGACCTCACTGAATATCTGGCGACGTTGCGGCAGCCCGAGTCCACGCTCACCAGCAATCACGGCATGCCCCGCGTCATTCCCCAGCTCGCGAAGCCCGTGACGGCGCGTCCGTTCTTTTCCCAGGAACTCAAGCTGCCGCGCGAGAAGGTTCAGATCGGGCTGACCGCGTTTCATCCTCTGCCCGGCTTCACCAATGTGTTCCTGGTGCTGCACCAAAAGGGAATGATCTGGCGCATGGAGAAGACGGCGGCGGGCGAGGAGAAAACCGTGTTCGCCGATCTTACAGGTGATGTGTTCTACGAGCGCGGGCCGAACGGGCTGCAGGATTTGACGTTCCATCCGAAGTTTCGCGAGAACCGGAAGTACTACGTGCAGCATCAGGTGTTCGAGGAAGGCAAAGTCGGCACCGTCGTCGTCGAGAAAACTTTTGCGGCGGACTTCAAGGGCGACTCCGGCCACCCGCCGCGCCGCGTGTTGAAGATCGTGAGCGTGGCCGAGGATCACAGCGGCGGCTGCCTGCAATTCGGGCCGGACGGTTTTCTCTACGTCGTCATGGGCGACACCGGGCCGCACAACGATCCGAACGGGCACGCCCAGAACTTGCAGCTATTGCTCGGCAAATTGCTGCGCATCGACGTGGACCGCACGGAAGGCGACTTGGGCTACGCCATTCCCAAGGACAATCCGTTCGTGGGCCGGGCCGATGCGCGGCCGGAAATTTGGGCCTATGGGCTGCGCAATCCATGGCGCTTCAGCTTCGACCGCGTGACCGGCGATCTCTGGCTGGCAGATGTCGGGCAGGATCGGGAGGAAGAGGTGTCCATCGTTCGTCGCGGCGAAAACCACGGCTGGAATGTGTATGAGGGATTTGAGCCGTTCTCCAACCAGTATCGAAAGGAAGGCCGGACCTTTACGCCGCCCATCTTTGCCTACCGACGGAATTACGGCATCTCGGTGACGGGCGGCTTTGTCTATCGCGGCGACAAGCAATCCTCGTTCTACGGCGTGTACGTCTGCGGTGATTACGCCTCGAAGCGCATCTTCGGCGTGACCCAGGAAAACGGAGTCCTGAAAGCCGTCCGCCAAATCGGCACCCTGCCGCAAGGACTCGCCTCCTTCGGCACCGATGAGGCCGGCCACATCTACGCCGTGGGCTACGAAGGCATCATCTACCAGTTGGATTTCAGCGAATCACGTTTCAATGAAGTCAAGGGGGAGCAGCCGTCGAAATGACCTGAATACAACACGGCGCCTCACCTGACATCTGTGTGAAAAAACGCTCTCCGCTAAATAAGTAAGATATTTATAATAATGTCTTACAAAAGATTATTGACGGAATTGTTTTTTAAAGTCAGCTTTTAATATATGAGTACGACTACTAAAACTGATTCCGTCTGGTTCACCACCAAGGGTCAGGTCGTCATCCCGGCCTGGCTGCGCAAGCAGTTCAACATCGCGGACGGCACGAAGGCAGTGGTGCAGGCAACGCCGGAAGGGATTCTCCTCAAGCCAGTCACCTCCGTGACAATTCAGCGGCTCCGGGGAATTCTAAAACGCAAGCCGGCCAGCAAACCCTTCGCGCAGGAATGGGCGGAGTACAAGGCCGAGGAAAAATCACTGGAGGAAGCCAAGTATGCCCGCAGCACAGGTTCTCGATAGTCACGCGCTCCTGGCCCTGCTGCGCGATGAGCCGGGGGCGGAGGCGGTCGCCACAATCCTCGAAAAGGCCGGCCAGCGCGACCAGCCGGTTCACATGACCGAGGTGAACTATGCCGAGGTGCAATACACCATCCGGCGCAAGGACGGCGACGAAGCGTGGCAGACCATTGCCGGCGAACTCCTCGCCGCCCCGATTCAGTTTCATCCCGCCGACCGTCGTCTGGCCGACTTAGCCGCCGAGTTTAAAGCGCGCTTCAAGCTGAGTTTGGCCGATGCCTTCGCCGCTGCACTGGCGAAAGAAAAGAAGGCTGAACTCGTCACCGGTGACCCGGAGTTCAAGGCGTTGGAGAAGGAAATGAAGATCACATGGCTGAAGTAGCAACCGAACCACGCATGGAAGCCCTGACCTGCCTCGATCTTTTCTGCGGGTGCGGTGGTTTCACCCTTGGGATGCAGCGCGCGGGCTACCGCGTGCTGGCGGCGATTGATTTCAACGAAGAAGCCGTCACCACCTTCAAGGCGAACTTCCCGAAGGAAACGCTCGCGTTGCACAAAGACCTGACGCAATTCCCGCCAGACAGGCTCGCCGCGAAGCTCGGTGTCAATTCAGTGGATGTCATCGTGGGCGGGCCGCCGTGTCAGGGCTTCAGCACGGTGCGGCAGGTGGACTCCGCGAATCACGGCTCACGCGTTCGCAAAGACAAGCGCCGTTACCTTTATCGCATCTTCCTCGAATACGTGGCCGCTTTCCGGCCACGCGTGTTCGTGATGGAAAACGTGCTGGGCATTCAGAGCGCGGCCAAGGGTAAGTTCTTTACCGCCGTTCAAGCCGAGGCGCGCAATCTCGGCTATCGCATCCAGGCTCAGGTGGAGGAGGCTTGGAAACTAGGTGTTCCGCAAACCCGACGACGCCAACTCATCATCGGAGTCCGCAACGATATTCCCGGTTACTTCCCCAGTGAACTTGCCCCGGCCACGCGGACGGGAGGCCAGCTTGAGCCGAAACTTTGGGATGCTATCGGGGATCTGCCAGTGCTGGTCGCGGGCGCGGGCGAAGACGAAAGCGATTACGATCTCGCTCACCGCGCGGCTCACGTCGCAACGCGGGGGGGGGCAGCGCACTACCTCGAATCCATTCTGGAGATCAGCAAGGCACCAAGACTCACGGCCCACCGTGCCCGCCCGCATAACGAAAAGGATTTGCGGGATTTTGCCTGCTTGCGCGAAGGAGAACACAGCGGCGAAGCCGAAGCACGCGGAGTGAAAATGGAATTCCTCTACAATCGGACTTGCTTCACCGACCGCTACAAGCGCCAGCATCGCGAGAAACTCTGTTCCACCATCGTCGCGCACCTCAGCAAGGACGGATTGGGCTTTATCCACCCCACCCAGAATCGTTCCCTCACGCCACGAGAGGCAGCTCGCGTTCAAAGTTTTCCTGACTGGTTCCACTTTCCAGTCGCGCGCACACACCAATTCCGGCTGATCGGAAATGCCGTCCCGCCCTTGGTTGCGGAAGCAGTCGGTGAAGAAGTGAAAGAGTTTCTCAGTGCCGCCATTCCCGTTCACGAGGTCATTCCGTTTGAACTTTCGCCCGTTCCAGCCACCGAAGAGCAGGCTGTAGAATGGCTTCGTTCGCTCTTGGATCAGGAACAGCCGCCGGGCGCATTGCGCAAGATTCCTGCGGAGGTTTTCAAACGAGCCTGGATTGCTGTCGCATTTCTTTATGCCGGCTTGCATCCCGATGCTGCGCTTGACCACGGAGAAAGCATCAAACACCACGCGCCCGCCGTTTACGAACTGGTCCGGCAGCTTGAGCCTCGCCTGCTCGCTCCCTATTACGAACGGAGCGGCTGGCCCGTCGTGCTCGCTCCCATCGCGCGCGAGGCATGGCGGCGGTATCGGAACGGGCAACTCAAGGAGGATGAATTCTACTGTTCCGAGGCGCAGATGGCTGGCATCTGTCATCGAAATCCGCAGTTGGCTGACGCGGTGAAAGTTGAACGTGTGAATTTCAAACCAGGCTAACAAGCACCATGAATCCTCAATGGCATTTCAATCAGCGGCGTTCCTGTGACCGGGTGCGCGATTCAGCCAACGACGCATTCTTCACGGCGGAGGGTTTGGAAAATCTCAGCGAAGCGCTCGTTCGCGAGGGTATTCAGAACTCGCTTGATGCAGCACGTCGTGACGAGGCGAACGTGCGCGACGTGCGCGTGCGGATTTGTTTCACGCCTGCCGCTTCCACCGATGCGCAGAGTTATTTGACCAAGATGTTCGAGCCTGCGCGGGAGCATTTCGAGCGGGGCGTGGGCAGGATTCGACTGGATACTTTGTTTGGGCCGAACTGCGGCTATCTGCTGTTCGAGGACTTCGGAACGAAAGGATTGGTCGGTGATGTGAACGAATGGCGACTGGAACGCGCCGAACAAAACGCCTTCTTCAGTTTCTTCCGAGCCGAAGGACGATCCGCCAAGACCGGCGAAAACCTCGGGCGATGGGGCATTGGCAAGCAGGTCTTCCCGACGGCCAGCCGACTGCACGCCATGATTGGGCTGACCGTACGCGCCGATGCTCCGAGCAAAGTGCTGATGGGTTCCGCTGTCGTTCGCACTCACGCGGTTCAAGGCCAGGATTACCAACCTGACGGCTGGTTTGGCTGCCGGGAGTCCCCCGATGAACAAGTTAAGCCGGTAGCGGACGATAGCTTCATCACGGAGTTTGCCCGGACGTTTGGTTTGAATAGAGGCAATACACCAGGTTTGTCAGTCGTTGTGCCAGCGATCGACGAGCGTCTGACTGTGGACGATCTGCGGCGAGGTATTGTGCGGAGCTTCTTCTGGCCAATTCTCTCCGGCGAACTCGTCGTGGAACTTGAAGGACCAAGCGGCTCCTGGCGCATTGATGCCGAGAGTCTGCCCGCGAATCGCGCCCTCCTGCCGACAACCGAGGCCGCCGTGGTCGAGTTTGGTGCGTGGGCTTCGGTGGCGAAGCCGGATGAGATTGTCTCCTTATCAAAGGAAGCAGCCACCCGGCCGGATTGGCGGGCGACGATTGATGCGCTCTTGCCCGAGGCCAAACTCACAGAGATTCGTACCAAGTTGGAGAAGAACCAGAGGATCGGTGTCCGCATTCCAGTGAGAGTTCGGTCCAAGGAGGAAGGTCGCGAAGAAAAGATTTCGTCCTTCACTGTGTTCATCGCGCCTTGCCGCGACGCCGGACACAAACCGATCTTCCTGCGCGACGGCATCGTCATCACTGATGTCCGCTGTCCGCTCATGTCGGGCAACCGCTCTTTGGTGGTAGTGGACGATCCGCCGCTGGCCGGATTGCTCGGAGACGCCGAGGGAGTAAATCACACGCAATGGCAAAAGGACTCGCCCAAGTTCCACAACCGATACTTTTACGGGCCAGACACGATCAAATTTGTCTCGCGGAGCGTGTATGAAATCATGCAGCGGCTCCATGCACAGGAAAAGGAAGGCGACCCGAACCTCCTGCTGCATTTGTTTTTTCTTCCTCTTGATGAAGCGAAGCCGGAACCGACGCCAAAGCCAAAAACCGGTGAAGACTGCCCGCAGAGCGACCCGCCCGGCGGCACGAAGCAGCGGCCCAAGCGATTTGACCTTCAACGCGTGGAAGGGGGCTTTGTATTGAAACCAGGCAAGTCACCGCTGGAAACGCCTCCTGTGCGTCTGCGGATTGAAGCCGGT
>Ga0163153_10000662_pt1 | contig 58905 bp, 45 predicted proteins | sample OliLakLV19MP6IB1_FD_148629 | JGI IMG/M metagenome (GOLD analysis project Ga0163153, IMG submission 148629) | Freshwater microbial mat bacterial communities from Lake Vanda, McMurdo Dry Valleys, Antarctica - Oligotrophic Lake LV.19.MP6.IB-1 | ecosystem: Environmental > Aquatic > Freshwater >... | reverse complement strand
TTTTAGTTCTATGTATGTATTTATCAGATTTGCTGGACGGGTTTCTTGCCAGAAAATTGAATCAGGTCTCAGAGTTCGGAAAGATAATCGATCCGCTTGCCGATAAGATCGCGGTGATAGTGATCGCTGTCATACTATTGTATCTGCAAAAGATACCATTATGGTTCGTGGCAATTATTGTAATCAGGGACATTGGTATTTTCATATTCGGACTTTATTTAAATAATAAAAAAGACATACGACTGATGTCAAATTATCCGGGTAAGCTTGCTGTATTCAGCATAGGACTTGTTTTGTTGTTTTCAATTATAAATAACTCTGTTCTTGCAGCAATAAATAATTACCTTTACTTCATCTCTATTGCATTAATATTTTATTCATCGTATTTATATTACATAAGGTTCCGGAAAACAGTAGAAGAAAAAAATGAACAGCAAAGTTAAAAACCGGATAAAGACATTTACACGTAAAGATGTTGAAGATCGTCTCGGCGACAAGCTGATCGGAAAAAAGCTTACTCAGAAGCTGATTGTGGATTCACTTATTGAATCACTAAGGGATCTGCTGATGGAAGCTGATCCTCTGATAAGGATTGAGCTTCGAGATTTCGGGGTTTTCGAAATTAAAAAAACCAAGCCAAAGCCCAAGGCGAGAAATCTCCAGACGGGAGAATTTATTTTCGTACCCGGTAGAAGGAAGATACATTTTAAGCCGGGCAAAATGCTTAAGGAATATCTGAAAAAATAATGGATGAGAGAACAAAGTATCTGGGCATAGATTATGGTGAAAAGCGCGTGGGCATTGCGGTAACTGATGACAGCAAAAGTTTTTCCTTTTCCAGAGATTATATATTGAACGATAAGTACTTTTGGGAGAACCTTTATAAAGTAATGTCGGAAGAAAATATTTCCCGGATAATTGTAGGTTATCCTTTGAACTTAAATTCCGAAAAAACTATTCAGACATTAAAAGTTGAACAATTCAAAACCACACTTGAAATTTTTTTGAAAAAAAAATTGATGAATGCGGAGATATTTTTTTATGATGAGAGATTTACGAGCAGTATTGCAATTGAGAATCTGATCAGGTCCGGATTAAAGAAGAAGAAAAGACAGGAGAAAGGACTGATAGACAGCCACTCCGCGAGGATAATACTTCAGGACTATATTGACAAAGAAAAAAACATAAATTCAAAATTATAAATGTATTTAGTTGAGCTTAATGAAATGATCGAGAACGGTGAGAATGACAGGGTTGAGTTTAAAAGAAAATTTTCATCACTTGAAAAGATCGCAAAGGAAATGATCGCGTTCGCGAATTCAAAAGGCGGAAAGATCCTGTTCGGGATCGACGACGACAAAACGGTAAAGGGAGTTGAAAGCGAGAAGGGTGAACTTGAGCTGATCTCTACTGCGGCAAAATTTTATTGTGAGCCCGAGATCGAATTTACAACCGACATAATGCTTTTCAGACACAAAGACATAGTGATAGTCAACATTGAAGAAAGCAATAAAAAACCTCACCGCCTCATTACAGATGATGAAGGTGAAATGAAGGTTTACATCCGTCTTAAGGACCAGAGCATTCTCGCATCAAAGGAGACAGTAAAAATTCTGCGTAATTCCAATGATGATTCTGCACCGCTGCAGATATATATTGGAGCAATTGAAAAAGCTCTCTTTGACTTTCTTAATCAGAATGAGAAGATAACAGTAAAGGGTTTTAAGCGGCTTGTAAATATTTCGGAGAGACGCGCGAGCAGGACACTGGTGAATCTTGTCAAGGCAAAGGTAATACGCCATCATTATTTCGGAAACGAAGATTACTTTACTTTGGTGTAATAAAAATTTTGTTATGGGACTTTCCCATTTCCTTTGTTTTCTCTATACAGGAAGTAATAGATTGTAGATTTCATCTTTTGCTTAAAATATCACAAACTTCCTTAAGCTTTTTTTCGGCGTTCTTTAAAATTGCATTGGCTACCTTCAGAATTTCAGTTTTGTATTTTTCATCTTCAATGGTTGGAAGATTTATCTCAACATTCTTGAAAGCTCCCCAGATACCTGTTTCAAGTGACTTGGCACCGACTTCGAGATCACTCTTTGATTTAATGTTGCCATGCTCAGCCATCTGTGTCATCCATTCCCAGCATGAGTCGGAGATATTCATTACGCTCAGCGGAACTTCAACTGCCTTCTTCAGTCCTTCCTGCATCTTCTCTTTTCGTAATTTCTGCTCGGCTTCAGTTTTCTTCGGCATTTTCATCGCGACCATATAATCAGTGAACGCGTTTGTATCGGCATCTATCATCGGAATAAGCTCTTTCATTTTATTATGTAAAGGCGCGATCAGCTTTCTCATTGTTGAATCAAGATGCTCAAACTTTTTATTACCGTAGCTCATCCATCCCACCATAGCTCCGAGACCGGCGCCAAGCGCGGCTACAAGCGCGGCTACACTTCCGCCTCCCGGCGCCGAAGTTCTCGCCCCGACAAGTTCAACAAAATCTCTGACAGACAACGAAGCAAGCGGTTCAGAATTTTCTTCCCTGATCATATATTCAATGATTCTTTTATCGGGATTAAATTCAGATATTGATGACAGACCAAGACGGTCGATCACTAATCTGATCCTTTGTCTTTCATCAAGTATGAACAAATTTTCCTTCTCCACATAATAGTCAGCAGCCATCAGCATCGCTTCAAGCGGTATAAGTCCGACGAGCTCGCTTCCGCAAACAGCAAGATTCATTTTCTTCGCGTCAGAGGCGCATTCTTCAAAAGCGATATGCGGAGGAGTGACCGTATAATTATCAAGGTTCATCGAGACCTGCGCCATGTTGTATTCATTTACATACCAGCCAATACCTTTTACAGCTTTTAGACGTCCGGGCTCAGTTTCACTTCGTCCTTGTTCGCGAATGTTCAGCGCGATCTTATGTGCCTGCTCCTTCGTTCCTAAAATATTCACATTATACGCTACTAAAAAAAATCTTGATCCTGTAACAGTAGCTCCTGATCTTTCAATGAATTCCTGCGGACCAAAATCAGGTTTCCATTCCGGCTTATAAATCTTATTTTTTATTCCTTCGTATTCACCTGCGCGAATCTGTCTTAACATTTTCCTGTCAGGATTTGATGAAGCTTCTTCATACAAATACACAGGAACTCCAAGCTCTTCGCCAACTCTCTTGCCGTATTTTTTTGCGCATTCAACACATTCTCCGGTGGTGACATTTGCAACAGGAACAAAAGGAACAACATCCACAGCGCCCATTCTCGGATGTTCACCGGAATGTTTTGACATATCTATCAGTTCATAGGCAGTCTTTGAAAATTGAAATGCGGCTTCAACAACGGATTCAGGATCACCTACGAACGTGAACACAGTCCTGTTCGTTGATCTGCCCGGATCAACATCAAGCAGTGTTACCCCGCTGACTTTTTTTACTGCATCGGCGCAGGCATTAACTATTTTCTCATCCCTTCCTTCGGAAATGTTGGGGACACATTCTACTATTTGCTTCATATATTTATAAATTCAATGTTAATGTTTAAGAAATTTTTTTACATACAAAATAAATTCGTTCGGTTTTAGCGGTTACCTTAGAGGAGTTAACATCTTCAATGTTAAGGATCGCAAAAAGTTTTTTTAAATCATCTTTAATATTTTTCAGATCAAATGAAGATTCTTTAATGTTCACTTCATTCAGAAGATAATTGTTCTTTTTTGTATTCTCAAAGATCCTGAGATTCCAGTTGTAAACATTAACAGAAACATTCTTAACATCCATTATCAGAATATTGGAATTAAAACGATGCACAAGAGGGGAAATCTCAGTAATGAATCTGAGCTTATAGAGAGTATTAATATCAAAAATAAAAATGCCGTTCGGGTTCAGATTATTGAAAGCAATTTTGAAGAGTGCCTTCCATTCACTGAACAGGGTCAGGTGATTTATCGTATCATACAGACAAAGTATTACATCAAATTTTTTTTCAGAAGTAAATCTTCGGATGTCATCAAGTATAAAATCTCCGTCAGGTATTTTACTTTGCGCTATCCTTATCATCTTTTCAGAGATATCAACGCCTGTAACCTTGTATTTTTTACTGAGAGGCAGGAGATTTATTCCGGTACCGCAGCCAAGCTCCAGCACAGTCTTTGCGGTTTTGTTATAAGCATTGATCTTATCGCGGATGTAATTGATCTCATTTCCGGTCCTGCCGAGCACAGCGTCGTAAAATTTTGCTATACTATTGTATGCGGCTTCCTTCAAATAAATTTATTTAATTGTGTCGTAAAAAAGTTTAAGAATTTCACCGACTCCGTCTTCCTCGTTGGATTGTTCGGTAACATAATCAGCCATGTCCTTTAATTCATCTACTGCATTTTCAAGAGCAATGTTCAGTCCTCCGAATTGAAACAGATCCTTGTCATTATACCAGTCTCCGAAAACCATTACCTCTTCCTTCTTTATATTAAGATGTTTTGTAAGGAGACGAAGCCCTGTCTTTTTACTAACGCCTTTACGTATAATCTCAATGTTATAAACTCCCTGGAAGCTTTGTGAGCGATAGTATTTTACTTTAAGATAAAGTCCGAAGGGAGGTCTCATCTTCATCTGAATGTGCTTAATGATCTTCCTGTCATTGCCTGACATTATTATTTCAAGAACATTGTCCTTAAAATTATCATAAGAATCAACGAGAGTGTAAGTGGTGCCAAGCCGTGTCATGAAATCACGTATCACGGAATTATCTTCGGTATAAACGATCTGATCATTATAGCACAAGGCGATCTTAACATAAAAGCGTTCAGCCAGCTTTAATGCTTTGTCAACATATTTTTTGTCAATGACGGATTTGTTGAGCAGAACTTTTTTATCAAGATCTTCGATAAGTGTTCCGTTAAGAGAGATGAAGGGTATATCTATTTTTAGAATCTTAGCGATCGGGACAATGGAAGAGTGAACTCTTTGAGAAGCCAGTGAGAACAGGATGCCTTTTTCCTTTAGCTTTCTTACAAGACCAATTGTCTGTTCACTGACTTCGTTCTCATTGTTTACTATCGTACCGTCGATGTCGGAAACAATTAACTTTATCCTGCTGAATTTTTCTTTTAGCTCTTCAATTGATAAACTCAAATTCTTAATTCCTGATGTTTACAGTTGTTGTAACCGAATCTTCTTGGGTCAGAATGGTTGCGTTGAGTGAATAATAATTTTTTTTTATAAAATAATAATACTCAGAATAAAAAAAACATTCAAAGTAAATTTATTAACGTAATCAATTTTTAGTTTTAAATGCTTTGCCACTAATTACACGATGCTCTTGCGCTTTGCAGATCACCAAAAAGCTTTGCCACTAATTACACGAATGATCACGAATTACTTTCTTCTTCTTGAACCAGTTTAAATAATTGATAAAAATAATTCGTGTGAATTTGTGAAATTCGTGGATGAGCTCTGTTCTTTGTTGACATAAAATGATTCGTTGGAATCTGTGAACTTCGTAGCAGATGCTCTTGCTCTTTGGTTTCTAAGAATTATTTTTTTAATGCGGATGCGGGCTCCGGAACAAAATGATGCAAACCCCCTGCGAGCGGGTCATTGAAAGTTGTAGGTATTCTTCCTTCCTGAGTCCTTTCTTTCCATGTCTCAAATTTTTTCCCATCATCAGTTCTGATCATTTCAATGCATCCTTCTACAGGACAAACAAGCGCACACAGATTACAGCCAACACAATTATCTTCAATTATATAAGGAACACGGGTTCCGTTATTTGAAAGTCCAATCGCCTGATGTGCACCGTCTTCACAGGCAATATAGCAAAGCTGACAACCTATACATTTCGTTTCATTAATTTTAGCTATGATCTGGTAATCCAGATTCAGATTTTCCCATGTCTTAACATTCTGTAAAGCGCGACCGGTCATTTCATCAATAGTATTAAATCCTTTCTCTCTCATATAATTCTCAAGTCCGGGGATCATCTCGCGTATAATTCCGAATCCGTAATGCATCACAGCCGTGCAAACCTGTACTGTACCTGCCCCAAGAAGAATAAACTCTACCGCATCTCTCCAGTTCTCCACTCCTCCAATGCCGGAGATAGGTAATTGTATATCCGGGTCCTGCGCGCAGTTCTTGACCATGTTAAGAGCTATGGGCTTTACAGCTGGTCCGCAGTATCCGCCGTTAGTACTTTGACCGTCGACTACGGGATACGGAACAAAATTATCTATATCGACACCAACTATACTTTGAATTGTATTAATGAGTGAGATAGCATCACCGCCGCCTTCTCTTGCAGCTCTGCCGGGTTCGGTTATATCGGAAATGTTGGGTGTTAATTTTACTATTACAGGGATCTTCGCAACTTCCTTTACCCAAGAAACTATCAGTCGCAAAACTTCCGGCTCTTGTCCGACAGCGGAGCCCATTCCTCTTTCACACATTCCGTGCGGACATCCGAAGTTCAGTTCGATTCCGTCTGCTCCTGCATTCTCAACATCCTTTACAATCCTGTGCCATTCATCCTTTGTTTCAACCATCAGTGAAGCGATCACTGCATGGTTCGGAAAATATTTTTTTACTTCTTCAATTTCACGGAGATTATCTTTTAAAGGGCGGTCTGTGATAAGCTCAATATTATTGAAGCCAACCATCCTGTTATCTCTGTAATTTATACTTCCATATCTGCTTGAAACATTAATGATCGGAACACCCAAAGTTTTCCAGACAGCTCCGCCCCAGCCTGCTTCAAATGCTTTCATCACCTGATACCCGGAATTTGTCGGCGGCGCAGATGCGAGCCAGAACGGGTTCGGTGATCTTATTCCTGCGAAGTTAACTGATAAGTCGGGCATAGGTTTAAAAGTTGAAAGTTAAAAGTTGAAAGTTAAAAGTTAAAAGTTAAAAGTTGAAAGTTGAAAGTATATGAAATCTTAATCTAAATATTTCAAAAAATTATTTATACCGGCGGCTGCAAGCTGAGCTTCGGATACAGCATTGACAACTTCAGCTCCTCCGTTAACCATGTCACCCGCTGCAAAAAACTTTTTATTACTTGTTTGAAAAGTTTCAGCGTTAACTATAACTTTACCCTTATCATCAAATTTCAGATCCTTAATGTTGTCAAGTATACTTTTCTGTTTCATCTGCCCTGTTGCCTTGATCACCATATCACATTCAATTATAAATGTATCATCCGAGGCTCCGGGTTTTCCGTTCACGATTTTTGTTTCAGCAAACCTTACACCCTCAACTTTACCGTTACCAATGATCTCAACAGGAGTGACATTAAACATTCCTTCCACGCCTACGCTTTTGGCAAGATCATATTCAAATTCATAGGCGCCCATTTCTTCCTTTGAACGCCTGTAAGCGAGGATGACCTTTTGCGCGCCCATTCTTGAGGACTCGGAAGCTGCGTCCATGGCAGTATTGCCGCCGCCAAGCACTATCACTTTCTTTCCGACTTTAACTCTGTACTGTTCAGTCCGCAGCTCTGAAATGAACTCAACAGCGCCGGTACAATTATCAAGATCCTCTCCTTTAATCATTAACTCTGATGTTTCGCCAAGTCCTATTCCTAAAAAGACAGCGTCGTATTTCCTTTCAAGTTCTTCAAAGTCTTCTTTGGACTTAACCGGAGTATTGAAAATTATTTTATAGCCGAACTGATCCTGAAGATATTTCATTTCATCAAGAGCTTCCTTGTTTGTAATTTTATATGGAGCAACTCCGTAAACGGTTAGTCCCGATGGCTTGCTTTTGCTTTCATAAATATCCACTTCATGTCCGGACTGTCTCAGCTCGCAGGCACATGAAATTCCTGCCGGACCCGCGCCGATGACTGCAACTTTCCTGCCTGACGGCTCAGGTATATCGTAAAATTTTTTATTCTTACTGATAGCTTGTGAAGTCGCATAACTCTGAAGCCTTCCAATTTCGATCGCTTTTACATCCTGTAAATTATAAACGCATGCTCCTTCGCACAGAACTTCTGTGGGACATACCTTGCCGCACGAGTATCCGAAATAGTTTGAATTATAAATCGTATTGGCTGCGCCCATTGTGTTACCGGAATTAATCTGTTTTATAAAAAGCGGAATGTCGATGTGAGTAGGGCAGGCGCTGATACACGGCGCATCGTAACAGAACAGGCATCTTGAGCTTTCATAATATGCCTGTGTATCATTCATCAGAGGCTTTATCTGTTCAAAGTTATTATCAAATTCTGCTTCGTTAATAGGAGGAGTGTATTCAGACATAAATTTATGTTCAGTTATAAATATTTAATTTTCAAAACACGGGAAATTGAGATGATCTCAAAAAATATTTTAATCATATTTAAAATAATTGCCCCGGTAAAAATTATTGCTTAACATAACAATATAAAGTTCAATTATCAATTATCATTGTTCAATAAGCCGTGAGGATAGATCTTCAATTGAATACATAAAAAAATAATTCGTGTGAATTTGTGAAATTCGTGGCTGATGTTCTTGCTCTTTGCTGATGATCCAAAAGCTTTGCCACTACTACACGATGCTCTGCTCTTTGCTGTTCAACCAAAAGCTTTGCCACTAATTACACGAATGATCACGAATTTCATTATTGCTTCAATTGGATACTAAATTAAAATCCCTTCCCAAGCTACAATTTGCTCAGGAAGGGGGATTAGTCTTTTGAAATTTTCAATTATTAATTTTCAATAAATTTGAAAAAAAATTGATCTCAATTAATTAACATTGAACATTGAACATTGAACATTGAACATTGAACATTGAAAATTGAATTACGGTCTTGCTACTGTCACGAAGTTCGTTGCATTATTATACGTGATAAGCAAATCAGATACATCTACAAAATTATCACCATTAACATCGGTATCAACATAGCCCGAGACAAAATTTGAACCGTCATTATAAACCAATACAACATCACCTACATCAATAGTCGCGTCATGATTTACATCTCCGCTGTAACTACAATACCTTGTAAGCTTCAGCACGGAATTGCTTCCGTAAACCTGGCTTTGTGAAGTTGTGAAATCATAGCCGGTAACAGATGCTTTTGTAATGTTGATAGGCGCAGCGCTCCATGTTTCAAGCGCATTTCTGTGGATCAATTGAACATAATAATTTCCTGCAGCCGCAGCATAACCTGATACTGCGTTTCCTGAATTACTTAAATAGACTTTGGATTCTTCAACAAGACTGTACGGACTCACACTTTGACGAAGATTAACTCTCATTGTATCCTGAACCTGTGTGGTTCCGTTCCAGAATCCTTCAATACCAATATTAACATCAAGCAGACAAGCTCCTGCTCCACCGTCAAATTTCAGATTCTGCGCATAGATGTCACCTTGCCCCGAACGGTTATCGCTCCATGTCATTACTGTCTGACCGGAAGTCTTATCCATAGCTGACTGCTTCCTTATTTTACTGCTGAGTATGGAGCTGGCTGTAATAATGTTACCCGGCCAGTGAAATGCTGACGATGAACCGATCCTTGAAGCTTTGACAAGACCGTTACCGGATCCGAATATTGCTTCAGTGTATGAGACAACTACGCTTGTATCAATTGAATAAACCGAAAGAAAGCTTAGCTGATTATTATCAAGAGCTTTAAATTCAATTCCGTTAGCACCCCATTGCCGGTTACCTGTTGCATCAAATTTTTGTCCGTATAATCCTCCGACAATAGTCTGACCTCCGTTGGTCTCAGTCCAGAACATAACAGTTTCTCCGGTAGCGGGAAGGTAAGTGGCAGTAGGTGAAAAATGATTGTTAGTACTGAGTAAAGATCCTTCAGATCCGTTTTTAGGAAACTGAATTACACCTGCTGAATTAATTCTTTGAGCCCAAATGCTTTGTCTTGAATTTATGTCTCTGTCATCAACCCAGTAAATAAGAACACCGTTGTTACCGTCGCTTACAGGAGTCGGCTGAAATGATATTCCTGCAACTCTTCCGAGATTCTGAACAGTATCCTGAGGAAGTGTCCATTGCCTTGTGGAATCGGCTGCAAATTTCTGAACGAATATTTTAATGGTAGCTGTTGTAGCGACATTTCCCGTATAAGCATCCCAGTTCATTATTACACTTCCGTTATCCGATCTTACAAGTCTCGGATAATTAAAATTTTCTGCGCCGGTGCCTCTGAGTTTTCTTGGAGCGCCCCATTGAGGCAGACCTACAGCATTGAGCTTTTGCATTGCGATACGGTTTGGACCTGATCCATATACCCAGCTAAAAACATAGTTGCCGTCGGATGTTGCAGCAACTACAGGAATATTCTGAGAAACGTTTACTGAATCTGTTAATGCTACACCGTTAGGTCCCCATAACAATGTTCCGTCGGGACTCACGAGATAAGCGTAAGGATTTATTATGCCTGATCTGACGTCAGTAAAAACAAGAACAGCATTCCCGGAGGGATCAACATCAATATTAAAATCCTGAAGCGAGCTATTCTGAGTATTTGAGCTGACAAGCAAACCTTGTGTGCCGAATTTTTTATTTCCAGCCGCATCAAGTCTTTGAAGATAAACCTTGTAATTCGGCAAGCGATTATCAAACCACATTATATAGCAGCCGCCGTCTGAAGTCGAAGCGATCTTTGGAGTTGCCTGATCTCCGGTAGTATCACAGATGGAAGTATTTACAGCAGTGTTGTTAGACCATTGAGCCAGAACTTCTGAAACAAATAATAAGACGATAGAAAAAGTCAAAAGGAATCTATACATTTTTTTCAAATGATTTATTGTTTAATAAATTTTTGTAAAGTTTGTTTATCAAAAATATCGATTCTGCAATTTCTCTGCAAAGAATGATTTTATAAAAAATACCCGCTGTTTTAAAAATTGTATTTAATAAAGCGACGATTTAAACCATTTTGTGTACAATTGAATAAAATTCAATACCCAATGAAAATTACAAATTCAAAGCTTTTTGACATTATAAACACCCTTTCAAAAAGTGATATAAAGGAGTTCAAAAAGTTTATACGCTCTCCTGTCTATTCCAAAGGCAGAAACTATGTTCCAATTTTAAATCAGATCGCAAAACTTCAGCAGAGGAAAAGCCCGGACATTGAATCTCAAAAATTGTATTCAAAGATCTATCCGGGAAAGAAATTTAACAGCCAGACACTTAAGAACAGACTGTCAGAATTATTCAAGCTTGCTGAGGAATTTATGATATATAAAACTCTTAAGGAAAATCCACTTGAAAAACAAAAACTGCTTTTACTATCCTATTATAAAAATAAAAACGTGAGACTTTATGAAAGCAAATATAATGCTTTCAATAATCAGCTACAGTCATTACCGGAGAATGATCTGAAATTTCTAAACACTCTTTATTTAAAAAGAGAGCATCTGGATTTTTTAAGAAGACAGGAAATTTCCGAATATGCCTTTGACTGTTATTATGAGTTCTCATTTTACTCAACGTGTATTTTTTTAACAAATCTCTTTGAATTCGGAATAGAATTTTTACAGCAGGAGCAGACAGAGAGGAATTATGAGTTCAACATTGTGAAAGAGCTGCTTGCAAAAATTAACATAGATGAGATACTCGAAAAAGCAGCAAAGATAAATCCTGATCTGTCCGGCATCTTAACTATGCAGTATTTTTTTTACAAAGCATTTAAGGATCCGGATGAAGAAAAAAATTACTTTGAAGGCAGGAAGGTTTTTGACAGGATAAGTCCGGGGCTTTCTGAAGATTACAAGATAAACCAGTACAACATAATGACCTATTATTGCATCATTCGTCATAATTACGGGATAAAAAAATTTCAGCTTGAGCTGTTTAAGCTTTATAATGAAAAGCTGAAGCTTGGCATCCATCTCGATATTAATAAAAAATATTTCCATGTGCGAACCTTCAGGAATTATGTGCTGCTCGGGATCATACTTAAAAAGTTTGAATGGACAGAAAAGTTTATTAATAAATATTCAAAGGAGCTTCCCGTTGATACACGTGATGATGAAACAAATCTATCCTATTCACGGCTGTACTTTGGAAAGCGGGAGTACGGCAGGTCAATGAGCTATCTTGCGAACTTCAAGAGCACAAATTATCTTCACTACTGTGATTCTTCCGTGCTGAAGTTATGCAGTTACTATGAAACGGAAAAATTCGAAGAGGCATTTTCAGAAATGGATAAGTTCAGACATTACTTACGAAATCACAAAGAGATACCGAAGATCCATAAAATATATACACGCAATTTTCTGAAGATGTATCAGATGCTGATCAAAATTAAAACAGACGCCGGTAAAAAAGATCTTTATGAGATTGTTAACCTCTATGAGAAAACACCTCTTGCATCCAGACGTAACTGGCTTGGTGAGAAGATCAGTCAGCTTTCATAAGTTCTGAAAGTGACGAATACTTTTCTTCGATCACCTCAAAATGCCAGCGCTGATGACCGGGCAACATGAAGCCGATCGCCGCGACAGAGTAATCACCCTTGAAGCCCTTGCCGGTCCTATTCAAAACTTCCGGTGTAAACGATCTGAACAATGAAAGCGATGACTGATGCACAATTTTTAATTCATCTAACAACTCTTCGATCGTTCTTCCTTCGGCATTGGCAGTAAATGCGTAATCATCCTCCGTAAAGAAAGGCATTGCCTGCTTCTCTCCTCTTGCAAAAGCAAGTGCACGGTAATTAAAGGTTCGTTCCGTATCTATCAAATGCTGTATGATGTCCTTTATTGTCCATTTACCCGGAGTGTAAGTCTTGCTTCCGATCGATTTCCATTTCTCAAGCGGAATTTCACTTAACTCATCAATTGAAATCTGAAGGGCATTGAGCAGTTCAACGTCGGGAGACTTGTTTATGTACCTGTCATAAAATTCCGGCAGGTCCTTAAGATCCGATCTTTTCATGTTATTGTTTTTTATAATATTTTATAATTTCAGAATATGTTTTTTTGTTGAAAAGTGCGGACTGAAGAATTAAAGACATGTCAGAAGGATAATGAAGTATATGGGACTAAATTTCAGATCTTAGAATTAGATTTAGTTTTCAGATCTGGGTTTTAGTAAATCCGAATTTAAGTCTTGGATCCCGGATTTTAGATTTAATGAAAACAAATCTACAATCCAGGATATAAGATCCAAAACTCTCTATGGTCTTGCTATCGAAACAAAACTAGATGAATTATTATATGTGATCAGCAAGTCAGTGACATCAACAAAATCATCACCGTTCATGTCGGTTACAAGATATCCCGAAAAGAAGTTTGTCCCGTCATTGTAAACCCCGACTATGTCAGTCACATCTACCGAACCGTCCCTGCTCATATCTCCGTTGAACATACAATATTTACCGGTATTGAAAGCAAGATTATCACCGAATGCCTGGGTCGGCGCATTTGTAAAATCATAATTTTTAAGTGTATCAACAGCAAACGTCTGTCCGAGCTTAGACCATGTATCAATTGAATTTCTGTGAGTAACTACGATGTAAAACTGTCCGCCTGATGCATTATTGAAGCACATCACGCTATTACCTGATGAGTTGAGAATTGTTTTGGCGGAATCTACTTTAGCATAAGGCGAGTAAACATTTCTAAGATAAACTCCGGCGGTATCACTTCTCATTACAGATCCATCAAAGAATCCGTTGATCAGGGTTGTCAGATTTAAAGCAACTTTGTTTATCGTATATGTAACTGTAAGAGCCGGACGAAAATTAACCGAATCATTTTCTTTGGTGTCAAATCTCTTAACGCTCGGGAAAGTTGATTCATCGCCGAGGACAAGCCAGCCGTAATTAGAAGCACTTCCGTTGATCCATCCCTGAACATCGTTTACTAACTGTGCATTTGATCCCCATGTATAATAACCTAAGCCGTTGACATTGGCACTCGCGCTGACTGTATTTGAGAAATCGCCACCCGCATTTATCCAGAACTGTGTATCGTAAAAAGTTGTCATCCAGGTTGCATCATTTTCCTCAGCGGGTGCGCCCTGACCTTCTTCTCCTACTGCAGTTGAAGTGCCTTCGCCCCAGTCAGAAGTAATTTTTCTTAATTGGACAGGATTAATTGCCGAGATCGTTTTTGACATATGAAGTTTTAGTGAAACGCTTTGGATCACAGCGCATGGAGGGATGACTGAGTTGATATCAAATGCGATAACACCTCTGCGGATGACATCTCCCGCCGTCTTTCCTGCGAAGAAGTAATTTCCCGCACCGTTACTTATGGTGCTGCCCGGAAAATCAAATAAGGTATTGTCCTTTGATGAGGTGACTGTTACAGTTGTTTGTGAAAATAAATTTGTAAAACTAAGAAGGATCAGCATTGCGACTACTAAAAGGAAATGAGTGTGGTAATTTTTTATCATGAGAGATTGGATTAGTTTATGATTTATTCAAAATTACCCAATATAAATTTATTTTATAAACATCATTTTCCTCGTAAGTGTAGAAATCTGATTTTTGCCGACATCAGATGTTAGTGTATAAAAATAAATTCCGCTTGATACCGTGCTGCCGCGGTTGTCCGTTCCGTTCCATGCTGCTGTGTATGTTCCAGCAGGCTGAACTTTCGAAATTAGGGAGCGGATATCTTTGCCTGTCACATCATAGATCTTTAAGTTAACATTTCCTGAGCCTGATGTTTTATATTTGATAGTTGTGACCGGATTGAAAGGGTTTGGATAATTCTGTTCAAGTGTAAAATCATCCGCAATAATTTCTTCATTTGAATTTATGCCGACAACCTGAGTAAGATCAATTTTATACATTGATCTGCCGTGAGTACCGGCGACAAGATAATAGGCAGTAGGGTGAATTTTAAAATCATAAACCGAAACCATCGGAAGTCCAGTGCCGAGAAACTGCCAGCTCTGCCCGGTATTAAAGCTGACATAAGCTCCGACATCCGAACCGACAAACAGTACATTCGGTCTCAGCGGGTCGATAGCAAAAGCGTTCACGGGTGCATCGGGAAGATTACTGCTGATGTCTGTCCAGCTCTGACCTTTGTTAGTTGTTCTGAAAACGTGCGGCTGAGGGTCACGCCATTTCAAGCCGTTGTATGTTACGTATGCAATGTTTTCGTTGACGGGATCTATCGCTACGCGTGTGATCCATCGATACGGAAGTGTTGAAGATACTTTAGTCCAGTTGGTTCCGTTATTTGAAGTGATCCAGACATTTGCGTCATCGGTGCCTGCGATTATCACATTTGAATTTGTCGGAGCGACGGCGATCGTTGTAACTGTTCCGAGACGTGTCTGATTTCCGTTTGTAAGATCGGGACTCACGGCTGTCCATAAGCCTGCGCCGTTAGTAGTTCTGTATACTTTGTTCGTTCCGTAATACAGGATATTGCTGTAAACCGGATCCATCACAACGGGTGTTGACCAGTTGGTTTTTTCAGAACCGTTAATACCGTTCGTTGCGTCATCAAATGAATTACCCCCATCAGTTGATTTGCCGAGTCCCCCGTTTTGTGATTCCGCATAAATAATATTTGGATTAGTATGATCAACGATGACATAAAAACCATCGCCGCCATAAATAATTTCCCAGTCATTCAATCCTCCTGTTGTAGTTCTGTTGGTTCCGTTATCCTGTGTTCCGCCATAGAGTCTGTCAGGATTATTTTTATCAATGCCGATCTCATAAAATTGTGTAAAAGGCAACGAGGCAACTTTTGTAAAGGAGTTTCCTGAGTTTGATGAAATATAGATCCCTCCGTCATTTCCTTCTATGATCGTATTAGGTGCTCCGGGCTTGAATGCGAGCGCATGATTATCCACGTGGATATCAAATGAGGTCAGGTTCGTCCAGGTCGTTCCGGAATTTGTTGATTTCATTATCGCGAAATCCAGTACATACACAACATTAGGATCGGTGGGATGTATCCTTACATTCCCAAAATACCAGCTAAAGGATGAAAAGCCCGTCTGCAAAGTATTGCCCGGGTTTGCGTTTGTCCAGTTAAGTCCTGCGTTTGTTGACTTAAAGAATCCCAGATAACTACTTCCGTTAGTGAAAAGTGCATACGCAATGTTAGGATTTGATTTTGAAATGCTGAGACCGATCCTTCCAACATTTGTTGATGAAGAATTAGGAAGACCGTTTGCAGGTCCGAGCTTTGTCCAGTTATCACCGCCGTTTGTCGATTTATATATTCCGCTGGTTGCGCCGAATAGAGCACCCCCGTTTGGATAGCGTGTCCGCTGCCACATTGCAGCGAGTAAATTATTCGGATTAATGGGGTCAATGTCTACATCAATTCCTCCGGTTGAATCGGATACAAATAAAACTTTGTTCCAATTGGCTCCTCCATTATCACTTCTGTAGATGCCTCTGTCGGGATTTGGTCCGAAGTATGATCCTACAGCCGCGACATAGACCTTCAGCGGATTTGAAGGATCAACTACTATTCTTCCGATCGAAACTGTACTTTGCAAACCTATTTGCTGCCACGTAGCACCGGCGTTTGTTGACTTATACATTCCACCGCCTGCAAAATTATTATGACCTCCGTTGGCTTCTCCGGTTCCAACATAAATATTATTTGTATTAACCGGATCAACAGCTATATCACCAATCGGTAAAACTGAAAAATCATCAAAGATAGGATTCCACGTAAGCCCGGCATCTGTTGATTTGAAAACGCCGCCTGTTGCCGCGCCGGCATAAACTATATTTCCATTGCCGGGATCATATTCAATATCTGAAACTCTTCCGCCGATATTATAAGGACCCGCGAATTCCCATGCTGCTGTTGAGTTGTCCGTTACAGATTCCTGCCTCATTTGATTTCCTCTTTCCATCGCAATAAGGTGCGCGTCTGCATCTGCCGTACCGAATGGAAAAGTTCTTTTGAAATATTCCTGATCATTCGGAAACTTTACCTCCGACCTTTTTTCTTCCAATTTTTCCCTACGTGAAGGTATGAGTGACGTCAGGTCAGTGAAATATTCTATTGAGAAATAAAGAACTACGCTTGCGAATATAAGAATCTTGACAGAAGTTTTCATTTATCTAGTTAAATAAAAATTGTTGAAAAAATTAAATGCGGATTAAATATTAGAGAAAGAATAAATATCTCATGCTTATGATCAATGCAGTAGATCGTTTACCGACGGTAGTTTCAACATATTCATTTGAATGGACGGGGATCTTGTATGAAAATTCAAACATAAGCGATGAAAGAAAAATTGTCTGAAGACCGATGTAAGAATCCAGTCTGAACCCTCCTGAATTAGAAATCTCTGTACCGAGAAATTTATTTTTCATAAAATAGAATGCTTTGTTTTCGAGATATAGGTTCACGTTGATATCATTGTATCCTTTATAACGTGTTGGAAGGAGCAAGTATCCGAATGATAATGACCCGTCAAAGTAATTTCCAAACTTAAAATCATTTTTCGGAAGATTAATATTATAGCCCACCTCGCCGGTCACAGAGAATCTTTTGATAAGATTAGTAACGATAAGATCATTCTTAATTGTGAAATTATCAGTGGTGTGAAAATCAACAGAAGGTACTGTAACGTTGCCGATAAAATTATAGAACTGCACCTTATGACCGGGATGAAGCTCATATTCAACCTGTCCGCTTACAACCGGCTTGGAATTTACAGGTATCAATGCGCCTGACTGGAATGCAGCTCGGAGGTGATAATTCTTTTTATCGAAATCAAGAAATCGATATCTTCCGGTTACTTCATAATTGCCGAAGAACTTATACCCTTTGTCCAGTGTGTAAAAGATCTCGTTATACATTGTCAGATTTCCTGTGATGCCGTAGTTCAATGCAAAGGAGTTATGGTAATACTTGAAATTATCATAGCTCAATATGTTATTTCTTAATTCAATACGGTTCTTGGATAAATTAGCTGCCGGGTGGGAAACTATGTATAATTCCTGTGAATAAGAGATTGATGATATTAGTATAAAGAAAACAATTAGAAGTGTTTTCGAAGTCATAAATTTTTTTTTACAAATTAACGAAGAAATTTAATTAAAGTAATACACTAACAGGATTTTGAATGAGTTAGATTTGTATGAGGAATTGAACTGTTTCTAAAGCTATAAAGTTTTAAATTCACAGTTACGAAATTTATGACATTGACAAACAAAAAGATCACATCTAAGAAAGTAAAACAACCGGAATTCACAGATCCCAGGAAAACCATAATAATCAAAGGTGCGCGTGTTCACAATCTTAAGAATGTCAGCATTGATATTGCGAAGAACCGTCTTATAGTATTCACCGGAGTGAGCGGTTCGGGAAAGTCATCACTGGTTTTTGATACCATTTATGCCGAAGGACAGAGAAGATATGTTGAAAGTCTTTCATCCTACGCGAGACAGTTCCTTGAGAGGATAAATAAGCCTGACGTTGACTTTATGTCAGGTCTTGCACCGTCAATGGCGATAGAGCAAAAGACGCAGATAAAGAATCCGCGTTCGACAGTTGGAACAACGACTGAGATCTATGATTACCTCAGGTTACTTTTCGCGCGCATTGGAAAAATATATTCACCTGTCAGCGGGAAGATCGTCAGGAAAGATTCTCCCGAAAGCATCATAAGCGGGATTACTGAGTTATCAGGAGGGAAGCCGCAAAAGCTTTATGTACTTACAACTTTTACATTCGAAAACGACAATAGTCTCGATTATATAATTAATGAACTTAAAGGCAATGGCTTTTATAAATTTCTTATTGATGATGAGGTAGTTGATCTGAATGATATGAGCGTCGAAAAGTTCAGAGATATGATTAATAAGAGAAACAATAAATTGAATGAGAACACTCTTACGGTTTTAATTGACAGGTTTACATTCGAATCTTCAGACAATGAATCGGTTACGCGGATGAACGACTCCATCGAGCTTGCATTCCGTGAGAACGAAGGTTATGCAACCGTGCGGCTCTTTAAGGACGAGGGCTTTGAGGACCATAATTATAATAAGTATCTGGAGCGGGACGGAATAAAGTTCGAAGAGCCTGAACCGAAGCTTTTTTCATTTAACAATCCATTCGGCGCGTGTGAAAAGTGCCAGGGATTCAGCAGGACAATGGACATTGACATGGACCTTGTAATTCCTGACAAAAGAAAATCCATCTTTAACGGGGCGATAAATATTTTCGGCACGCCGAAGCATTCTGCACATCTCACCGATCTGATCAGTGAAGCTGATGAATACGGAGTTGATGTTCATCTTCCATACAACAAGCTATCCGATAAGCAGAAAGAATATATTTCAAAAGGCGGCAAGAGATATATTGGACTGAATAAGTTTTTCAAGATGATCGAAAGGGAAGCCGCTTATAAGCTTCATTACAGAGTACTGCTCAACAGGTACAGGGCTTTCACTATTTGCAGTGAATGCAGCGGTTCAAGATTAAGAAAGGAAGCTTTGTATGTGAAGGTTGCGGACAAGACTATCTTTGAAATTGTAAGAATGAAAATTGAAGAGGCGTATGAATTCTTTAAAGGCATTGAGCTGAATGATTACGATAAAAAAGTTTCTGACAGGATACTGGAAGAAATTATCTCACGGCTTAAATATCTGAATGATGTCGGACTAACATACCTTACGCTTGACCGGCTGTCAAACACACTCTCCGGAGGTGAATCGCAAAGAATAAATCTTTCAACCTCATTGGGTTCATCACTTGTCGGGTCGATATATGTTCTTGACGAACCTTCGGTCGGGCTTCATCCGAGAGATAACAATAAATTAATTAACATAATGAAATCTCTTCGTGATCTCGGCAATACAGTCTTAGTCGTAGAGCATGACAGTGAGATGATGAAGGAAGCCGATGAGATAGTCGATATGGGTCCTTTTGCAGGTGAGCTTGGCGGAGAGATTATCTTTCAGGGAACGTATGAACAGATCTTAAAAGATTCAAAATCATTGACGGGAAAATTTTTAAGCGGAAAGCTAAAAATAGACGCGCCGGTAGTAAGACGTAAGACAGACAAGTCAACAAAATATATAAAGATCAGAGGAGCGCGCGCGAATAATCTTAAGGATATCGATGTGAACATTCCGCTTGGAATGTTTGTGTGTGTCACAGGCGTCAGCGGCTCGGGCAAATCAACTCTTATCAATAATATTCTTTACGGCGATTTGAAAAGGAAGATCGAAGGATCGTACAATGAAAAGATCGGTGAGCATGATTCACTTGAAGTGACGGGTAATATTGATTCAATAGAAATGGTGGATCAAAATCCTATCGGCAAAACTTCAAGAAGCAATCCTGTCACTTATATCAAAGCGTTTGATATTGTAAGGGAAACTTTTGCCGAGTCACCGGAGGCGAAAAGAAAGAATCTATATTCAGGATACTTTTCATTTAATGTTCCGGGAGGTAGATGTGAGACCTGTGAAGGTACCGGTAACATAAAGATCGAAATGCAGTTCATGGCGGACATTATATTGGAATGCGAGGTATGCAAAGGCAAGCGTTATAAAAAGGAAGTGCTCGACATTAAGCTTAAGGGAAATGAAGGCATGCATAAGAATATCAGCGAAGTTCTGGGAATGACTGTGCTTGAAGCAACAAATTTCTTTAAGCCGTTTCCAAGAATAGTGAAAAAATTAAAAGTGCTGGACGAAGTCGGACTTGGATATCTCCGTGTAGGACAATCTGCTACAACACTTTCTGGAGGTGAATCGCAGCGAGTAAAGCTTGCTTATCATCTTACCTTTCAGGATGAGGACAGGCATACTTTGTTTGTTTTTGATGAACCGACAACAGGTCTGCATTATTATGATGTGTCAAAGCTGCTTAAATGTTTTGAAGAGCTTATCAAGAAAGGAAATTCCGTGCTGGTAATTGAACATAATCTGGAGGTCATAAAGTGCGCGGATTATATAATTGATCTGGGACCTGAAAGCGGTGACGAAGGCGGATACATAGTTGCCGAAGGAACGCCTGAAGAAATTGTAAAGGAAAAGAAGTCTTATACCGGAAAATATCTAAAGAGCTTTTTGAAGTAAGATTTTATTTTTCGCCTCATGTTTTATCCACCACATAGTCACATAGAACACATAGATCATCGCCAGCTCAATTGATCCAATCATATTGAAAAATAAAAATCGTAAAGATTAATTTTATTTGCACATCCGTCCAAAATAAGAAAAAAACTTGCCACGAATTTCACGAATGATCACGAATTAAAAATATTGTCACTAATTTTAAAAACAGAATTAACATAAATTTATTTGGACAGCATAAGTATATCTTCCAAGGTTTTTTAAAAGATAGATTCTAAAGATTCGGTATTGTTGCAAAAATATTTATCAAAACAGATTGAATTTAAAATTATTAAATTTTAAAAAAACATTTTGGACGGCACTGATTTTATTTATATACCGGTTCACGTTAATTGCGTTCAATCTGAAAATTACAGTCGGTATATTTACAGAAAATCTAAAACATCAATGAAACTAAAGCTTATCGTAATACTTATACTTCTGACTGTTAATATAACCTTTGCGCAGTCAGTAAAGGAAAACTTTGAAAAAGGGAAGGCGGCATTCAGATCGGATAATTTTGAAGACGCGAATAAATATTTTGCCGAAGTGCTTGCGCTTGAATCAACGAGCTTTGAAAATTGTTTTTATAAGGCTCTCGTCTATGAAGTGAATTTTGATTTTGATAAAGCGGTATCCGAACTCACCACCGCCATTAACATAAACGGTAAAGATAAACAGGCTTACTTTGTAAGGGGATCGATCTACGACAGGCAGAATAAATATCTCGATGCGGTTCAGGATTATACGCAGGCGATAAAGCTTGATAAGAATTTTTCAGATGCATTGTTCAACAGGGCATCAGATTTTCAGGAGCTGAAACAGTTCAGCGACGCGATCAAAGATTATTCAAAAGTAATAAAGCTCAATCCTTCAGATGACATCGCGTATTATAACAGGGGAAAATTGTATATGGAAATGAAGCAGAATGATAAAGCAGTCGATGATTTTCAGACTGCGATTGAGATCGACAAGGCATGGCATCACGAGCTGAATCCGTTGATAGAGCAGCTTCAGAAAGGTCAGTGATCTTTTAATTCTTCTTTAAGGTATTTCGCGGTGTAAGATGTTTCGCTGTAATTCTTTACAATTTCCTCAGGCGTTCCTTCTGCAATGATCATTCCTCCGGCTTCACCACCTTCAGGACCGATATCAATTACCCAGTCCGCGGATTTTATCACATCAAGATTATGCTCAATTACCATCACGGTATTTTTTTTGTCAGCAAGCTTATCCAGAACATCAAGCAGCATTTTTATGTCTTCAAAATGCAAACCGGTTGTCGGCTCATCAAGTATATATAATGTCCTTCCTGTCTGAACCTTTGAAAGTTCAGTTGATAATTTTACACGCTGCGCTTCACCTCCTGATAAAGTTGTTGCCTGCTGACCCAATCTGATATATCCAAGACCAACATCAAATAAAGTCTGCAGCTTGCGTTTCAGAGATGGTACAGATTCAAAGAAAGCTGTCGCTTCTTCTACAGTCATATCAAGAACATCGGCGATCGACTTACCTTTGTATTTTACTTCAAGCGTTTCACGGTTGTATCTTTTGCCGCGGCAAACATCACACGTCACATAGACATCAGGTAAGAAATTCATTTCGATCTTCTGAAGACCCGCTCCTTCACAGCCGTCACATCTTCCGCCTTTTACATTAAATGAAAAACGTCCGGGTTTGTAGCCGCGGATCTTTGATTCAGGCAATGATGAATAAATGTCACGGATGAATGTAAACAGTCCGGTGTAAGTAGCAGGATTGCTTCTGGGTGTACGACCGATCGCTGACTGGTCTATTTCAATTATTTTATCGACTATCTTCTCTCTGTATTTTTCACCTTTGACCGGTAAAGACAAACCTTCTATTGTATCATAAGGAAGCGGATGTTCGGGAGTTTTAAAAAATTTCTGGGATAAGATCCTGTAGAGTGTTTCAGTAATGAGAGAGGATTTTCCGGAACCACTGACTCCTGTAACACAGATAAATTTTCCCAATGGAATTTTCAGGGTCACATTTTTTAAATTGTTGCCCCGGGCTCCCTTCAGAGTTATGAATTTTCCTGTCCCTTCACGTCTTGTTTTCGGAACATCAATTTTTCTTTTACCCGAGAGATAGTCAGCAGTTATTGAAAGTCCGTTGAGACTGCCAGGAGGACCTGAAGCCACAACCTCTCCTCCGTGCTCGCCGGCTCTTGGTCCGAGATCGACAACAAAGTCAGCGGCTTCTATCATTTCCTTATCATGCTCAACGACGATGACAGAGTTTCCAATATCGCGGAGATTCTTTAATGAGTCAATAAGCTTTATGTTGTCACGCTGATGAAGTCCGATGGATGGCTCGTCAAGTATATAAAGTACACCGGTAAGTTGAGACCCTATCTGAGTTGCAAGACGAATTCTCTGAGCTTCGCCGCCTGATAAGGTCTTGGCGCTCCTGTTCAGTGTAAGATATTCAAGACCTACATTGAGAAGAAAATCCAGACGCGTCTTGATTTCCTTTACTATCTGCCCTGCAACGATTTGCTTTCGGTCTTCAAGCTTCAGCTTGTCAAAAAAATCTTTTGTATTCCTGATGGACATTTGTGTAATGTCAAAAATGTTCCTGTCATCAACCTTTACCCATAACGAATCTTCCTTCAGACGTCCGCCTCCGCAAGTCTTACATTTTGAAATTGTCATAAAACTATCAGCCCATTGTCGTATTGATTCAGAGGATGAATCATCGGAATATTTTTTGATGTAGCTCAAAATGCCTTCAAATCTGTGCGCGTAAGTATTGATGTTACCTTTGGAATTTGTATGCTTGTATCTGACCCGTTCTGCAGTGCCGTTGAGGATGACATCCATTGCCTCAATAGAAAACTTTTTCAGCGGAGTATCAAAATTATATCCGAGCATTTCCACTGCTCCGTTAAATATGGAATAGATCCACGTGCTGCGGGGCTTACCGAGAGGAATTATCGCACCTTCGTTTATTGACAACTCATCGTTCGGAACAATTTTTCCAATATCTATTTCCTTCTTCTCACCTATACCGTAGCAGTCCTTGCACCATCCGTAAGGAGAATTAAAAGAGAATGAATTCGGTGCGGGCTCTGAAAAGCTTCTTCCTGTTTTGGCATCCGAAAGCTTTTCATTATAAAGCTTATCTGTTGTTCCGTCATTGATGATCACAATCCCTTCGCCGTGCCTCAATCCTGTTTCAAGCGAATCATAAATCCGTGTTTTCGATTTTGTATTTATCGCTATCCTGTCTATCACGATCTCAATATCATGTATCTTAAATCTTTCAATCTTCATTTCAGGCACAATTTCCAGAACTTCACCGTCAACCCTGACCTTTGTAAAACCCTGTGAGGAGATCTCTTCAAACAATTCACGGTAATGTCCCTTCCTTCCCTTTATAACAGGAGCGAGAATAGTGATCTTTGTGCCTTCCTTCAGCTTCCAGATATTTTCAATGATCTGGTCAAGACTCTGCCGTGTAACTGCAGTGCCTGTATCAGGTGAATATTGGGTACCGCATCTTGCAAACAGCAGTCTTAAAAAATCATAGATCTCTGTGACAGTTCCTACTGTCGACCTTGGGTTTTGTGAGATCGTCTTTTGTTCAATGGAGATCGACGGCGAAAGTCCTTCGATCTTATCGACATCCGGTCTTTCAATTCCTCCGATGAACTGTCTCGCGTAAGCCGACAGTGTCTCCATGAATTTCCTCTGACCTTCGGCATAAATTGTGTCGAATGCAAGCGAGGATTTACCTGAGCCTGAAAGCCCTGTAAAGACTACAAGCTTGTCGCGCGGAATTTCAATATCGATGTTTTTAAGATTGTGAACGCGGGCGCCTTTTACGATGATCTTATCTAAATGTGAAGTTGACATAAGCTAATCCTGAAGTTAACTCCGTCATTTTTTTTTAACAATCCAATTTTGAGTGCAGAGGTAACTATGTTCTCATTGCCGTCCAAAACATTTTTATCAACATTTAAATAGTCTTAAATTAATAAACAATAAAGGTAATCATTATCATTCTTAAAAAAGAACCCGCCTGTGGAAAATTGCCGATAAAGAAATTCAGGGCAATGGCGGCAGGCGGAGTAACGGTCTATGTTGCTCTCGCTCCATAATGAACAGAGCCGGGAAAAAATCGAACTCTCGAAGGTACTGTGTTAAGATGCAACACCAATCAACATATCGTATGTTGATTTAAAATATTAAGCTATAAAAATCTTTTCTTAGAGTCTTTGAGACTTAGATGTAAAAGTTTGTTTTGGACGGATGTGTGCCATAACCTTTTCAACTTTTAACTTTCAACTTTCAACTTTTAAATTTAATTTGCTCTTAAAAATTATAAATGGGCAAAATTGCTTTCGTCTTTCCCGGTCAAGGTTCACAATATGTTGGAATGGGAAAAGATCTTTTTGATAAATACTCCCTTGCAAAAGATATCTATTCACTCGCCGATGACATAGTCGGATTTCCGCTCAGCACAATTTCATTTGAAGGTCCACAGGAAATACTTGTTCAGACACATATTACACAGCCCGCACTTTTTGTTCACTCCTATATTCTCCTTCAGTTAATTGGTGATAAGATCAAAGCAGGCACTACAGCAGGTCATTCACTTGGTGAATACACTTCAAATGTATATGCAAACACTATAAGCTTTGAAGAAGGACTGAAGCTTGTAAAAAAACGCGGTGAGCTGATGAAGGAGTCAGGCATCAGGCGTCCCGGCACAATGGCTGCTGTGATCGGACTTACTGACGAACAGGTAGACGAGATCTGTGATAAGGCACGTGAGGGTAAAACGGTCGAGCCCGCAAATTATAATGCACCGGGACAAATTGTGATATCGGGTGATATTGACGCTGTCCACCGCGCGATGAAGATCGCGAAGGAAAAACCTTACATTTCCAGGATGGTAAAAGAGCTTCAGGTCAGCGGAGCTTTTCATTCAGACCTGATGGTCACATCTGCGGAAGAGCTCAGAATGACAATTGATAAAACTCATTTTAACAACGCTGATATACCGATCTTTACAAACGTGGAAGCTGAACCTGTTCAGAATAGTGACATACTGAAGAATTCACTTTACCGTCAACTAATGGCTCCCGTAAAATGGCGGCAGATTGTTAATAACATGATAAATGATTTTGACGTGACAGAGTTTTATGAAATCGGCGCAGGGAAGGTTCTGACTGGACTCATAAAAAGAATTAATCCAAAAGCTGAACTGCGCAATATAGGCACAGTGGAAGATCTGATAAATTATAAAATCTAATGACAGAAGAAAAAAATGTACTTGAATATAACGGACTTACCATTGATCCTGTGATATTTACTCAGGGCTTTGTAAAAGGATGCGATATGAGCATTTGCTCTGGGCAATGCTGCAACTGGGGAGTCTATCTGGATAAAAATTTCTATGATGTGATAATGGCATACGAAGAGCAGATCAAGGAAGCGATGGATGAACATCAGACAAAGGTTACTTCTGACTGGTTTGAAAAAGAGCTTGAAGAAGATTCGGATTTTCCTTCAGGATACGCGCTTGGCACCGAACTTTATACCTCATCGCAAGGCATCACACAGTGTGTGTTCAAGGATAAGAATCATTACTGCACACTGCAGGTAACTGCAATGAAAAATAACATGCACAAGTGGGCGATAAAGCCGAAGTACTGCGTAATGTATCCGCTTACAATAATCGACAATGTCCTTACCTGTGACAATGATCATTCTGTGAAGCTTGATTACTGCGGCGTCGGGCACGAAGAAAATTACACGCAGACTGTATTTGAAGCGATGCATGAAGAAGTAAAATTCATACTGGGTGAAGATGGATTTAATTTTCTTAATGAACATTATAAAACCAATTACCAGAAAAAATATCAGATACAGATCAAAGAGCAAAAAGATCTTATATAAAATATTAATAATGTATAACTTTAAGGATAAAATAATTTTAGTTACAGGCGGATCCAGAGGCATTGGGAAATCAATTGCCGAATCCTTCGCGGATGAGGGCGCAAATGTTTATGTGACATACAAAAACGCGATCGATGAAAGTTGTTTCGATTCAAAAAATATTAAGCATTTTAAATGTGATATAGCGGATATGAAGTCTGTTCAGGAAGTTGTTGATAATATAATCAAAGACAACGGACAGATAGATGTGCTTGTAAATAACGCGGGCATTACAAAAGACGGACTGCTTATGCGTATGAGCGAAGATGACTGGGATATCGTGCTTGATACAAATCTCAAAGGCGTATTCAATATGACAAAAGCTGTAACAAGAGGAATGATGAGTAAAAAATACGGGAAGGTGATCAACATAACTTCGATAGTCGGAATAATGGGAAATCCCGGACAGGCAAACTACGTCGCGTCAAAAGCCGGTGTGATCGGCTTCACGAAAGCCGTAGCAAAGGAGCTTGCATCAAGAAGCATTAACATCAACGCCATTGCGCCCGGCTTCATTGAAACAGAAATGACCGACAAGCTTACCGATGGAGTAAAACAGGCGTATCTTAACTCCATACCAATGAAGAAGTTCGGAAAGCCAACTGATATAAGCAACGCCGTAAAGTTCTTTGCTTCAGAAGATTCCGCATACATAACCGGACAGACGCTGTGCGTTGACGGCGGGATAGTGATGAGCTAAGGTTTGTAAAGTTCATAAAGTTCATAAAGTTCATAAAGTTCATAAAGTTCATAAAGTTCATAAAGTTTGTAAAGTTTAGCGTTGGAGGTGTCACTCTGACGCTTTTTTATTTTAATCAATGAAGATATCCTAAGTCAGGTCGAGCAGAATGAGTCTTCAAAATAGAATACCTAATCTTCATTGTCAGACATCAATGTTGCAGTTGCAGACCTGAAGGTTGCAGAGTCAGACATGAAGCTTGAAGCGGCAGACATGACGACTTCCGCGGAAGACATTAAGATTTAAATTACAAAGTATAAAATATCCAAGGCAGTTAATTCATCTGATAACAGTGCTGTCCAAAACATTTTCATGAATCACATCGGTGCAAAACAATGTGATTTAGACAGTGAAAATTTTTTTGTTTCGATTAACTGCGGATAACCTCTTCCTTATAAAATTTAAATTTACTATAGCCATCAAGGTTCAAATAGACGCTTTCTTTTGAAAAACCAAAAGAAAGCTTAGCAAAGAAAAGTTTCCCGCTGGTGATAAATTGCCGGAAATTCAGATAAATGGCGGCAGGAATTCCAACAAGTAACGAGGTGATGTCTTGTAGCCGGTGCTTGACTCGGGAATTCCTGCTTGTCGCCATTGCTCTGAATTTCTTTATGGGCAATTTCTCACAGGCGGGTTCTTTTAAAAATGATAATGATTACCCTGATTGTTGATTAGTTTAAGACTTATTAAATGATAAACACAGATAAACACGATAAACAGAAAAACTCATTATCTGAATGGAAATATTCTTTGAATAGGAATATATTGCATAAAATTTTCAACCATGGCATTTTAAAAAAAACTGATCTTAATTAAACAAATAAAATGAAAAACTTTATTCTGTTCTTTCTTTTTACCACTGCGGCAATGCTTATGCTTGCAGGATGCAAGGATAAGTTCAACGCGATCGAAGGCAAGGTATATTATTATGAGGACACGGTTTACCAGTTCACAGCAGGCTTTGACAATGATACAATGTATTACATAATGAAGGATCAGGGACCTCCGAGATTTCATAAGTCACCGTTCACGGCAAAGAAAGTAAATGATTCGGTATTTACGATACAGGTCACAAGCAAGCCGAAGTTCTGGGAAAAAGATACCTGGGAGATCACTGTCAGAAATGATAACGAGTTCTTATCCACGGAGTCAGGGAAAAAGTATGACAGGTATAAGATCGGCATGCAGGAGTTAAAAGATGCATTTAAATAACAACAGTGCATTTAAACAATCAGATGAAAATTTTTGAGTGAAAAAAAAAATCTTAGAAAGAACTTATTCGAAACAGATTCGGAGATAACTGTTCCTGAATTTATTTCAGGTCAGGATGAAACCGATCCGGGTAAGTTTCCATTCACAAGAGGAATTCACAGATCAATGTACCGTTCGCGGCTGTGGACAATGAGACAGTACGCGGGCTTCGGCACGGCAAAGGAATCCAATCAGCGTTATAAATTTCTGATATCTTCAGGCACAACCGGACTTTCTGTAGCTTTTGATCTGCCGACGCAGATAGGATTTGACAGTGATGATCCGATGAGCGAGGGTGAAGTAGGCAAGGCGGGAGTCGCGATAGATTCACTTGAGGATATGGAAGAATTATTCGAAGGAATAAAGCTTGAAGACGTTACAACTTCAATGACCATCAACTCCACCGCGTCAATTTTACTGCTGATGTATGTTGCCATTGCTAAGAAACAAAACGCAGATCTGAAAAAACTTTCCGGCACAATTCAAAATGACATATTAAAGGAATACATCGCACGCGGAACATATATTTACCCTCCCGAACAGTCAATGAGACTCATCACCGATACATTTAAATGGTGCAGTGAGAATCTTCCATCCTGGAATACTATTTCGATCAGCGGATATCATATACGTGAAGCCGGCTCAAGCGCTGTACAGGAAGTAGCATTCACACTTTCAAACGGAATTGAATATGTTAAAGCTGCAATTGAATCGGGACTCAGCGTCGATGAATTTGCAAAGCGGCTTTCATTCTTTTTTAATTCGCATAATAACTTTGTTGAAGAGGTTGCTAAGTTCAGAGCCGCAAGAAAGATCTGGGCAAAGATAATGAAAGAGCGGTTTAACGCGAAAGATGAGAACAGCCTGAAGCTCAGGTTTCACGCGCAGACAGGCGGATCGACACTTACGGATAAGCAGATCGAGAACAACATAGTTCGGGTAACCATTCAGGCGCTTGCCGCTGTAATGGGAGGATGTCAGTCACTGCATACAAACGCGAAGGATGAAGCGCTCGCGCTGCCGACTGAAGAGTCTGTGCAGACAGCGTTGAGAACGCAGCAGGTGATAGCTCACGAAAGTGGTGTTGCCGACAGCGCCGATATATTCGGCGGTTCACATCTTGTGGAATATTTTACCGATCAGATCGAAGAGAAGGCGATGGAATACATAGACAAGATCGAGGAGCTTGGCGGAGCAATGAAAGCGATCGAGTACGGATTTCAGAAAAATGAAATTGAAAAGAAAGCTTATGAATATCAGAAAGAAATTGAAGAGAAGGAAGTGATCATAGTCGGTGTAAATAAATTTACTTCAGATGTTGAAGAGAAGCATGAATTGTTTAAAGTGGATGACAATGTGAGACTTCAACAGATCGAAAAAATTAAACGCCTTAAAGAGAAGCGTGATAATAAAAAAGTATCACAATGCCTGAACATTCTAAAACAGAAATCCCAAACCAATGAGAACTTATTACCATTTATGCTTGATGCCATTGAGAACTATGCAACTATCGGCGAGATCTCGAATACATTGAGGAGTGAGTGGGGGGAGTATGTGTAGATGATCAGTTCATCAGATGTATTAGACCACTTCCGTCCAAAACAATGTGATTTAGATAATGAAAATTTTTAGTTTCGATTAACACCGCTTTCTTTTGAAAAACCAAAAGAAAGCTTGGCAAAGAAAAGTTTCCCGCCGGTGAGAAATTGCCGGAAATTCAGATCAATGGCGGCAGGAATTCCAACACGAAACGGGGTGATGACTTTGTATGTGGTACTTGACTCGGGAATTCCTGCTTGTCGCCATTAATCTGAATTTCTTATCGGCAATTTCTCACAGGCGGGTTGTTTTTAAAAACAAAACGATTATCCTGTTTGCTGATTAATTTAAGAACTTTAAGTGTTGATAAAAATTGTTTTAGACGAATGTGGTATCAGATAATTCGATTGTCAGATTTGGTATTTAATAGTATTGTAAGTTTTATTAGATTGAAACGATTTTATTTGAAAATTTAATTCGTATATTTGTGAGTATAAAATGATTTGAAGAACTTGAGATATGTAAATTATCAGGAGAGATGTTAAATGAAATTTATGAATTAACAAACTCAGAAAAATATTGCAAAAAGAATAGATCTTACAAAATCTGATAATCTGACAATCTGATAATCCAACAAAATGAATCAAAAGGTAATCTGGGTAACGGGAGCTTCGACGGGGATCGGAAAAGAGATCGCTAATGAATTTTCAAAAGCCGGACATATTGTAGCAGTAACCGGAAGAAGAAAGTCCAGGCTTGTGCGGATCGTAAGTGAGATCAAATACGCCGAAAGAGAAGCCAGCGCATTTGTATGCAATGTAATGTCCGAAAGAAGCGTTCAGGCGACTGCCAAAAGGATACGTGAGAAATACGGTGCGATCGATGTACTCATTAATAACGCAGGTGTTACAGTTTTCAAATCATTTTCAGAAACAAAGACCTTCGACTTTGACTCCGTCATTGATACCAATCTCCGCGGAGCGTTTCTCTGCATCAAATCAGTACTTCCTCAGATGATAAAACTTAAAAAAGGACATGTGATAAATGTTTTATCAATTGCAGCGAATACGGCGTTTGAGAACAGTTCCGTCTATGCCGCCTCAAAAGCAGGTCTTCTTGCAATGTCAAATTCACTCAGAGAAGAAGTAAGAAGATATAATATAAAGGTAAGTAATATCCTTCCGGGAGCGGTCGAAACTGCAATGTGGGACAGCCGTTCACGTCAGCGTTACAAGAACCGTATGATGTCAGCGACTGACATCGCGAAGATAGTAGTATCAATTGCAGAACAGCCGAGGAAAGTTCTGATCGAAGACATTACAGTAAGACCTATTAAAGGAGACATCTGATTCAATTATTAATTATCAATTTTCAATTAATAATTGTATTTGCGGCACAATCCTTCCTGTTACTTCCAATTGAGCTTTAGTACTATCAATATAACAATTTTTAATTCCTACTTTAAGATTTGCGCATTGAAGTGTACGAAAAAATCGTACGGTTGAAAATGGAATCTCCGTATTATTTCACACAATACCTGTCTACGCTGTGTCTCCCGCAAATGTTTATATTTAAATTAACGAACTCATCAACTGCGGGGACGCAGCGGTGGGGGAAGGATTGCAATGAACATATTATCAATTGTTGACAGACTTCTGCAATTTTTTGGAACACCAACGCAGGCGGGGAAAACTCCGCTCGACTGATTACTTCCGCTGAAATTTATTTCACCAAAGTCATCCTTTTGGTTTGATTAAAATCACCCGCTTCTAATCTGTAAAAATAAACTCCACTTGCCAATCCGCTGCCGTCAAACTCTGCATCATATATTCCGGCATTTTGTTTTTCATTTACTAATGTTGCTGCTTCATTTCCAAGAATGTCATATACTTTTAAACTTACTTCAGCTTCCATTGGTAATTGATAATTTATAATTGTATTGGGGTTGAATGGGTTTGGGTAATTCTGATGAAGCTGAAAGTCAGATGGGATCTCATTTGAAATATTGTTTACTCCAACCGTGCTTGCATTGATTATTCTTAAGACAACCCCACTGTCTCCGCATGCAAACCCCGTATCTTTATTTATAAAAAATAAATCATAAATATTATTCCTTACCGGTGAATACATCTGCGACCAGGTTGCTCCGCCATTTTGAGACTTGCTGAAAAATCCGGCACCACCGCTAACATATACATAATTACTGTCAATCGCGCTTACTGTTATTCCGCCGGTCTGAAAGTTACCTGCTGTAAACCATCCTGTAAATTGAGCTCCTCCGTTTGTTGTCTTGAGCAGTCTTCCAAAAGTATCGCTTACAAATCCTGTTTGAGAATTGACAAAGGATAAGTTGGTGTATTCTTGACCGGGAAAATACCACCCATGTATAAATGTAATCCCTCCATTGGTGGTCTTTCCTACATAAGGACGAGGGGAAGGTCTTAACTCTATACCGCAGACAAAACCGGTATCTTTATTAAAAAATTTAACATCATTCAGTGAAATAAAAGGAAAGGAATAATTCATTTCGTTCCAAATTACACCACCGTTTGTGGTCTTCCACAAACGGTTACTGCTGAATGGTGTAAGATACCCGGTGTTTTCATCAAAAAAATATATAGAAGTAAATATCTGATTCATGATTCTCGGCTCCCAGTTCAAACCAGCATTTGTCGTCTTTAATAAAATTGACATATCATAAAGTGCAAATCCGGTGTTCTGATTTATGAATTCAATGTCATAAATACCAGCAGAGTCTTGGTGGTAAACCAAGTTCCAGTTCCCTCCGGAATTTGTTGTTCTATATATCTTTCCGGGATATCCACCAGTCAATCCTGTATTTGAATTTACAAAATATATTTTGCTCAATGATGATACACTATCTATTTTACTTGCAATCTGCCATTGGCAAAAAGAAGTTGAAGGTATTATGATAAACAATAAAAGACGGCTTAACCATTTTATATTCATTTTATCAAAAACATTTTTTTGGTTTCAGAATGTATACGTGTCGAACCATATTTTTCAAAGACATTCAAAGTATAAAAATAAACTCCGCTTGATAGATTACTTCCGTTGAAATTAACAGAATAATTTCCCTTTGTTTTGTACCCCTTATCTAAAATTTCTATTAACCTGCCTGTCAAATCAAAAATTTTTATTTCTGACATTGATTCTTCGGGAATGTAATAAGATATTTTCGTTGTGGGGTTGAAAGGATTGGGGTAGTTATCATTTAATTCAACTGTAGAATTTTTTTTAATTTCGTGGTTAAGATTTTGGGATTTATTACTACCTGAACTGTAATCAATAGATTCAGGAAAACCTGTTCTTATAAACAAATTGTTATCTCCTGAAGCAACTCCAATATCTTTATTGAATTTAATGGACTGAATATTTTTATATGTTTCGGTTTCCTGTTTTTCCCATGTTTCACCCAGATTGAATGAAACAATTATCTTTCCACTGTCACCGGAAACATAAACCGTTGATGAATCTTTTATACAAATGTCATTTAAGTTAGTGTTAATGCCAATGTTGATCCTATTCCAGGTTGAACCAATATTCGAGCTTCTCAAACACAATCCATTATGACCAACAAGATAAATATTATTCTTATTGTCGTAATTGATCTTATTAAAATAAAAATTACTATTTAACTGTATTTTCTTCCATGAATTTCCACTGTCGGTAGTTTTGAATATGCTGCCTGATGAGCCCGCAATAAAACCTGTTTGAGCATTCAAGAAATTAATCGTTTCAAGTGTGACGGTTGAATCTATTTGCTTTAATATTATTTGATCTGTAAAACTCGAAAATTTCCCAACCATTCCTTTATCAGCACAAAAGTAAATACTTCCATCGGATTTAAAACAAACATCATTCAACCTTCCGGTTGAATTAAATTGTTTTCTCTGCCACTGACTTCCACCATTGGAGGTAAAATATATTTTGCCGAAATTTCCTACAGCACATCCTACATTTCTATTCATGAATTTTATCGCATTAAGACCATCTTGTCCGGTATTTGTAACTTCAGTCCAACTCAAACCTTGGTTGCTACTTTGAAGAATAGAACCGGAACTTGTAACAGCTGAAACTTTTTGACTGTCTATAAAACAAACTTCATTTATGTCATTGTTACCGGAGAAATCCTCAACATCACATGATACCCAGCCGTTATAATAACGAATCGTAAGAAAATCATAGTCTGTTCCCTGTCCGACACTCCTTCCTGTTACATATACATTATTATTTCCATAAACAGATATAAATTTTCCTAAATCGTTATTAGCTCCTGTCCCATCATATCGTGCAGCCCATTCCTGATTACCTGTCGTTCCATTATATTTTATTGTTGCATAATCAAAATAAGAATCTGGATCTGGTGTGGCTCTACTTCTACCTGTTATGTAAACATTATTTAAATTGTCAACTGCAATCGCACTTGCATAATCTCTAGTATTTCCAAAATCATATTGTTTGCTCCAAATTATATTGCCGGAAGGATCTACTTAATTGTTATGTAATCGTAAGCGGATAACATGTTTGCATAACCGGTACATATCACATTGTTGTTTGCATCGGTTTTAACTGCTGCACAACTTGCATCTCTGCTGCTCAAACTATTTCCATAAAAATATCTGACCCAGCTTCTATTCCCGTTTGCGGGATTATATTTAATTACTATAAAAGTGTTTCTTGGATTTGCAGATTCAGATGGGTTTTCTTCTTCTACAGAAACCCCACCTACATAAACATTACCCTGGGAATCCAGATCTACCGAATAAGGACCATCGCTTGAATTTCCATTCCCATTATACCTGTTAGTCCATAAAAGATTACCGTTCAGATCATATTTTAGAGTTGTTATATCAAACATAGTTCCAGTACCTTCGCTTCCTCCTGTAACATATATATAACCATTTGGATCAATTATCATATCTTCAAGCAAATGTTCTTGAAAGGTGTTAAGTCCGTTATTATAACCTCTCGCCCATTGAAATGTCCCGCTGCTATTAAATTTAACCAATAAAAATTCAAATCCACCACCAGCTAATTCATTTGTTCCCCCTACATAAAAATTTCCCTGTGAGTCTATTTTAATTTTTTTTGATTCTTGACTTCGTAAGTTTCCATACTGATTTATAAATGAAAGCGAAAGACTGCTATTAAACTTGCTGTAAAGCATATTAAAATAATATCCTAATGCACCAGCATAAGTATCTCCTGCTAAAAAAATGTTATTTGAATTATCTATAGAAAGATCCCTTCCAATTTCTAAATTTGCACCATTATAATTCTGTATAATATTAATTGCAATATTGCCATTACATGAATAATATTTTATTACCGGACATTCATTATTTTGTGCCGCTGCATATTCACTTCTTCCGGTAATTACCGGATCACCCTGATTATTAAGTTTTAAAGCAAATGGTTCATCAACTCCGTATGGACCGACATATCTCTTAGTCCATGTTTGGTAGATTTGTGAGTAGAGTAGAGTAGAGTAGAAACTAAAATCAAAGAGAAAAAATACTGCTTTTTCATTTTTAAACCTCCTTAATTAAAAAATTTTGTAAGATTTTTTTTTAACTTACTCCTTCAGAATTCTTTTGTAATTCTAAAGTTGAAAAAACTTAAATTAAAACTGATAAGAAAACAATGCAGTTTTCTGTCACATTAGTTTTCTCAATTGGGGAAGGATTGCAATGAACATATTATCAATTGTTAACAGACTTCTGCAATTTTTTGGAACACCAACGCGGGCGGGGAAAAGTTTTAACTATACTGCTTCCATTTCATAATGAAGCAATAAAACATCCTTTGAATTGACAGGGTATGTTGTGATTGTTTCACCTTTTTTATTGCAAAATTCCACTTCAAAGTTTTCACTATCAAACAATTCTACTATTGTTCCTACCTGACCGGAGAGAAGATTCGCAGCAGGCAAATCTTCTAAAAGAGCGACAACATCGAGAAGTTTAAATTTCTTGTTCATACTTTTATAAATTTAATTTTTTATGTAACAACTTGTAAATCTTGGAAAGTCCTCATTGCTTCTAACAATCCATAAGCTTCTTACGGATGCAGAAAAATCCGATCGTCTTAAACTAAAATCAACAGAAAATCTCTTTCCGTATTTATCTGAAAAAGATTCTTTTGCTTCATTATTTTTTATTGCATCAAATAGTATTTCTCTAAATTCAATATAATCGTTTGAGGTAATACCAAGTTTACTTTCAAAGATAAAAGCTTTATGTTTTCCTACAGGATGGTCTTTATTTAAACAATAATCTCTCACCTTTTCTATTTCAATTATTGCTTTATCCTGATTAGGTAACTTCATTTTTTATTCTGTAAAATAGCAACTATACTTTTTGATACAATGCAAATTCTCTGTAAGGCATGATTAATCATGATTAACATGATTAAACGAGTTAAAACATGAAACCTCAAAATGTGAGACGTCGAACGATTCTGTCCCCCTGTGTCCCCACAGTTGAGATTTTCGGTTAATTTAATTATAAACTTTTGCGGAAGACACAGCGGGGACGGGCTGTCAATTATCAATTTTCAATGTTCAATTATCAATTTTTAATTATCATTTGCCGGCACAATCGTCATGATTACACTTTATAACCTCACATCATCACCAATCATCACCAGTAATCCATAAATTACATTGACATTTTTCCACATTAAAAGTATATTGAAAGCTGTTTATTTTAACCCTTTCAAAGACAAAAATTAATATTACGGAGTGAAATCTTGAAGAAAAATCTTTCTCGAATTATCATTACTATTGTAATGATCGCACTTTCTTTATACTTCCTTTACCCTACTTATCAGGATTATACTTTAAGCAAAGAATTAAGCCAACTGACAGGTCAGGACAGCATAAACTTTGTTGATCAGAATAATCAAAAGCTCATAAATGCCAGAGACAAACGCCTTAAGCTCGGACTTGATCTGAAGGGTGGTATGTATGTGGTAATGGATGTTGATGTAGTGAAGCTGCTTGAGGACATGGCAAAGAATAAAGACGAACAGCTAACGGGAATTCTTGCTGAAGTTAAAGAAAATTCCAAAAACAACGAAGAGCTAATACTTGAAACTTTTAAAATAAAGCTTCAGGAAAAAGGACTCAACCTGAAATCCTATTACGGTGAGCTAAGGGACAGCGATGTCGATGTTGAATCAAAGCTAAGTAAAGAAATTGATAACGCACTTGACAGAGCAGTAGAGATCGTGAGAAACAGAGTCGATCAGTACGGTGTAGCCGAGCCGCAAATACAAAAGATCGGCAACAGCCGTATCGTTGTAGAGCTTCCCGGTGTCAGTAATCCCGAGGAAGTCCGAAAGCTTCTTGAAGGAACAGCACTTCTTGAATTCAAGCTAGTTTACGACGCACAGTCAACTGTGAGAGTAATGGAAGCCATTAACAAGATCCTTGTTGGTGATACCACATCCATGACCGACACAACCTCAGCTTCAATTCCAAAAGATACATTGCTGAGAAAGACGGAATCTCTGACATCAACCGATTCCACTAAAAATTCATCAGCAAGCAAAAAAGACTCGCTGACAAAGAACAAGACAACCATTAGCAGCACTAAGGATTCGCTTAAGGAAAAGAAAAACATAGCAGAGAAAAAGGACACTGCTTCTAAGAATAAAAACGATACTTCTAAAAAAACAGATACTTCACTGACTTCTGCAGATACGAACATTTCTACAGATTCTGCTGATGATTCACAGTTAACAGAAGATGAGTTTAAGTCAAAATATCCTTTCTTTACATTGGTTTCTTTGAATCAGGAAAGCGGAACAGCAGACGGGTATGTAAAGGACAGTGACAAAGATAGAGTGCAAAGAATTTTAAACCGCGATGACATAAAGTCAATAATTCCTTCCGACATGCAGTTTGCATGGTCAAATAAAACTTTTGATGCAAGCGGAGAAAAGATCCACGTTCTTTATGCAGTTAAAAAGGATCCGGAATTAACAGGCAAAGTTATTACAGATGCCAGATCGAACATTGATCCTACGAGCAATACTCCGATGGTGTCAATGGAAATGGACAGTGAAGGTGCTTCAGACTGGGCACGAATTACAGGAGCTAACATTAACAAGAGAATTGCTATAGTTCTTGATAATGTAGTTTACTCTTCACCAGTGGTAAGAAATAAGATCACAGGTGGAAATTCACAGATTGAAGGTATGGCAAATGTACAGGAAGCGACTTTACTTGAGATCGTTTTAAAAGCGGGTGCTCTTCCTGCACCGGTAAAGATCATAGAGGAAAGATCCATAGGACCATCACTTGGAGAAGACTCCATACGTTCCGGTGTTATTTCTTCCATAGCTTCATTGTTTCTGATCGGTTTATTCATGATGTATTATTATCGCTTTGGCGGAACAGTTGCAGACGTTGCTCTTATAATAAATATGTTATTCATTTTTGGAGTGATGGCTTCACTTAAAGCAACACTTACATTACCCGGTATCGCAGGTTTGATATTGTCGATCGGTATGTCTGTTGATACAAACGTACTGATCTTTGAAAGAATTCGTGAAGAGCTTGGAGTGGGTAAACCTTTGAGAACTGCCGTCGAACTAGGTTACAAGAAAGCTTTTTCGGCTATTATAGATTCTCACTTAACTTCTATTATAACAGGAATAATATTGTATCAGTTTGGTAGCGGAGCAATACAAGGATTTGCTATAACTTTAATATTTGGTTTACTTGCTAATCTTTTCACAGCTATCGTAATTACACACTATATTTTTGATATCATGATCGAAAAAGGTAAAAAACTTTCTTTCGGTTGATAAACTATCTAATTAATTTTTAGCATTAAAATTATTTTTTATTAAGAATGAGAATTTTTGAGAACACAAATTATGATTTTTTAGGGAAACGTAAATCTCTCTATATTTTATCCACCGTAATAATCGTAATTGGATTTATCGTGCTGATTACATTTAAAAGCATACCGCTGGGGATTGATTTCATTGGCGGTACCGAACTTCAACTTCAGTTTCAAAAGGATGTAGAAGTTTCTCAGATAAGAGATGCTATGGATGAAGCAGGTTTTTCAGGCATGGAAATTAAAACGATGGGAAGCGACAAGGACATATTATTAAGAACACCTATGCAGGATGAAGGGCAGCTTGTTTCAGCTAAACTACTAACCAGCATCAAAGCTAAAATACCTGACAATAACTTTGAAGTATTGCGAAGTGATAAGGTCGGTCCGAAGATTGGAGCCGAGCTTAGAAGGAATGCACTCTTTGCATTATTGTTTTCGCTTATTGCAGTTCTGATTTATCTTGCGTTCAGATTTCAGGTTATTTTTGCAGTTGCATCCGTCATAGCTCTCTTTCATGATGTTATGATAACAATTGCTATCATTGCAATCGCGAATGCCGTTGTACCCGGTCTCAGATTAGAATTCAGTCAGTCAATGCTTGCAGCTTTTCTTACTCTTGTTGGTTTTTCATCTAATGATACCGTTGTTGTGTTTGACAGGATCAGAGAAAATGTTAAGCTTTACAAAAATGAAAATATTTTTCCGGTTATGAATAGAAGTATCAATGACACACTGAGCAGAACCTTAATTACTAACGGAACCGTTTTTGTTACTGTCATCGTCTTATTTATATTTGGCGGTGAAGTAAACAGAAGCTTTGCTTTTGCTTTCGGAATTGGAATTATTACAGGAACATATTCGTCAGTATTTGTCGCGAGCGCCATTGTTGTTGACTGGAAGCTCAGGACAACTGAAACTCTCAGATCAACAAATACAACTAAACCAAGCAGCATCTCAACACCAAAAGTAAAAAAAGTAAATGCCTGATATCGTTAAAAAATATGTCGGGGAAGGAATTGAAAAGACTGCGATCATTGATGTTGATGAAAATATGGTCGGGCTCAATCAGTTTAATACTCTGAGTAAATTTGTCACCGAAGAAATGGATAACGGGATCAAATCTTTTACACTCGATTTTTCAAAATTGAATACTGTGAATAGTTCAGGACTCGGGATCTTAATAAGCTGTCTTAAGAAGATCAAAGATTCCGGAGGAAAGCTGAATATTATCAACGCAAACGAAAAGATCCTTAATATTTTCAAACTGACAAAGCTTAATAATGTCTTTGAATTCGGAACATCTTCATAAGAGCTTAAATTAAATTTTATAAAAAATAAATCTTCACATTGGTATTATACCGATTGAAGATTTTTTTATGTCAATTATTACCACAAAAAAATGAATAATAGCATTTCAGTTTTAGTAGGTCTGCAATGGGGAGATGAAGGCAAAGGCAGAATGGTGGATTACCTTGCGCAGAATGTTGATATCGTCGCGCGCTATCAGGGAGGCAACAATGCCGGACATACAGTTGTCAATGAATTCGGTACATTCAAACTACATCTTATCCCTTCCGGAATATTCAACAGTAAGGTAACGAACATTCTCGGACCGGGAATGGTAGTTGATATCGAAGCTCTTGTTGAAGAAATGGAAGAGCTTGAAAAATCTGGGATCAGTACAAAAAATCTCAGGATATCTGACAGGGCAACTATTACTTTTCCGTTTCACCGTCTTGAGGATAATCTCGAAGAGGAGAGACTCGGAGGCGAAGCATTCGGTTCAACTAGAAGAGGAATTGCTTATGCATACGGAGAACGCTATCAGAAAAAGAGCATTCAGATCGGTGAATTATTTTATCCGGATGATATCAAAAAAAGAGTGACGGATCTTGTGAACTGGAAAAATCTGCTTTTCAAAAATGTTTATAAAAGTGATCAGGAAGTAAGTGTTGAAGAAACATTGAAGTGGGTTAATAAATACGGAGATAAGATCAAGCATCTGATCTGCGATACTACTAAGCTAATGGAAGAAGCCGCGGCGAACGGAAAGAAGATCATGTTCGAGGCTCAGCTTGGATCACTCAGAGATATTTATTTCGGAATTTATCCGTATACAACTTCCTCATGTACTCTTGCTCATTATGCGCCGGTTGGCGGCGGACTGTTTAACAAAAAGATTGATAAGATAATCGGCGTAATGAAAGCTTTCTCAACGTGTGTGGGAAGCGGACCATTCGTGACTGAAATGCCGGAGGATGAAGCCAGCCAGCTTCGTGAGACCGCTTTTGAATACGGAGCAGCTACAGGCAGACCGAGACGCATCGGACACTTTGATGCTGTAGCGACAAGATACGGTGCAAAAGTCCAGGGTGTCGATGAGATCGCGGTTACCAAAGTCGACAGCTTATCAGGATTAAAAAAATTATTAATCTGTACCAAATACACAATTAACGGAAAGACCACAACTGATTTTCCTCTTACTCCCGCACTTGAAATTGCGAAGCCGGAATACATTGAAATGGAAGGATGGAGCGAGGACATTTCAAAATGCAGAAAATTCAATGAGCTGCCCGAAGCCGCGCAGGAATACATAAACAAGATTGAAGAGCTTATCGGCTATAAGATCAGATATGTTTCAGTCGGACCTGAAAGAGAAAGTCTGATCGAAAAGTAATTAATATTCAATGAACGGGTTTGTAAGACCTTTGCCCTTAATTGTAAATCACCTTCACCAAAAGCTAACTCCGCCGTCATTCCGTTTCTTTAACGGAGCTCACAAACTACTGTCATTTGCATTTAAAAATTAGATTGTATTGAGTAAATTCACTATTACTATCACAATTTTATGAATACTATCCCCGAAAATTTCCTTAACCCGGATTTTGGTTATACTTATAAAGATCTTTATGATCCGTTAAAGCTGAAGTCGCTTGCCGGTGACTTTTATAAATACTTTGAACAGAAAGATAAAAGTAAGTATGATAGTTTTAGGAAATATGAATCTTCACGCGGCGAAGGATTGACCGATTTACAGGTTTCAAATATTCTCATTGATGCTTCTTATATACTTTCAGACTTCATTGTTGAACTGTTCCGGCTTGAGAATGAGCATGCCAAGTTCATTGAGGAAGTAGAGTATGACAGAGATATATTCAATTTCAAAAAAGATTTTGTTCAGCGGAGAGTCTATAAAAAATTTAAGAAAGATGATCTCGCGCTGCTTAACTGGAATGAATTAAATGACTTTGTGAGTAAGATCAAAAGCCCGGCATTTGAAAACTTTGATTTTCAAAAAGATGAAGAGAAGTATACTGCTAAGATGATCCTTGAACTTGTGGAGATCGAGAAAAATTACCGATGGTTTTTTGAGGGTGATAAGTTTGCTCCTGAGGACTTTACAATTCCGGAAGAGATAAAAGTGCGCGCAAATGAGATATTATCTTCGCTTAAATCTAGTGCGGCTTTTAAAATTCAAATACCCAATGATGAGTTAAGTGATCTGAATCACTTAAAATATATTATCACTGAACTTGAAAAATGGGTATTTGTAAAAAAATATACTGATGCTGCAGCACACAAATGGGTGTCATACTTTGAGCCGCATAAGCTTGATTATTCACATCTTGTAAAGTATGAGCTTCCGGATAATAATTTTACAGAGCTTATGCAGGCGCCTGCAGACAAGCTTAGACCGCGATTTGGTTTTAAACTGACTGATGAAAGAATGGATAAGAGAGAGATCCTGAATCAGGTGGATTACTGTATGTATTGTCATGACAGGGATAAAGATTCATGTTCCAAAGGTCTGACAGACAGGTTCGGAAGTATTAAAACAAATCCTCTTGGCATAGAGCTCAACGGATGTCCGCTTAATGAAAAGATCTCTGAGATGCATTTTGTAAGGAAGCACGGATTTCCGATAGCATCACTCGCTCTTGTTATTATTGATAATCCGAATCTTCCCGGCACAGGACACCGCATCTGTAATGACTGCATGAAGGGCTGCATATTCCAGACACAGGAGCCGGTTAACATACCGCAAATTGAAACAAGTCTTCTTACTGATATTTTCAAACTGCCATACGGGTATGAAATTTATTCGCTCCTTACAAGATGGAATCCTTTAAACATAAAGAGACCGTACGCGTTACCTTACAACGGCAAAAATATTATGGTTGTAGGAATGGGACCTGCAGGGTATACGCTGTCGCATTATCTACTTAATGAAGGTTTCGGAGTTGTGGGAATTGATGCGTTGAAGATAGAGAAAATTCATCCTGCGTATACAGGGGAGAAAGCTAATGACGCTGACTCTGACTTTCCAAAGCCGGTAAAATATTTTTATGAAGAAATTGAAGAGGAGCTTGATGAAAGAATATTGCAGGGATTCGGAGGAGTTTCTGAATATGGAATAACTGTCAGGTGGGATAAAAATTTTTTAACTGCAATTTACATCAACATTGCAAGAAGAAAAAATTTCAGATTGTATGACGGAGTGAGATTCGGCGGTACATTAACAATTGATGATATATGGCAGCGGGGATTTCATCACATTGCAATTGCCACCGGAGCGGGCAAGCCGACCATTATTAACATGAAGAATAATCTTATCCGCGGAATAAGAAAAGCTTCGGATTTTCTTATGGCTCTGCAACTGACGGGTGCTGCAAAGGAAAATAATCTCGCCAATCTGCAGGTTCAGTTGCCGGCGGTTATTATTGGCGGCGGCTTAACAGCAATAGACGCAGCAACTGAATTACTCGCCTATTATCCTGTTCAGGTTTTGAAAGTCCTTGATAAATATGAAGGAATAATTTCCGAAGGAAAGGCAGATGAATTTACCGGCTCGCTTACTGAAGAAGAGAAAAATATTTTCGGTGATTACATTGAGCATGCCAAGGAGATTAAGAATGAGATCGAGAAATCAAAGACGGAAAAAAGAAAGCCGGACCTAATTTCACTCTTAAGAAAATGGGGAGGCGTAACTATCGCCTACAGAAAGCGGCTTGTTGAATCCCCTGCCTACCGTCTGAATCACGAGGAGGTGATCGAAGCGCTTGATGAAGGCATACGATTCGCTGAGAACATCGTTCCTGTCGAAGCTGTCTCAAATAAATACGGAGCAGTCGATGAAATAAAATTTGAAGTTCAGAAAATGTTTACCGATCCGGATAATAATTCTATAAGGTTCAAACCCTCAGGAGAGTTTAAATTTATAAAAGCAAAGTCGGTAATGATAGCAGCGGGAACATCACCCAACATTATTTACGAAAAAGAATTTCCGGGAACATTTGAGCTTGACGACAAAAATTATTTCTTTAAGCCGTTTGAAATTACCAATGATGTCTATGGAGCTCCGGCTTTAAATCCGGTTGATATTAAGAATGCAGGATTTTTTACTTCATACAATAAGGAAGGAAAGTTTATTTCCTTTTATGGAGATAATCATCCTAAGTATGCAGGCAATGTAGTGAAGGCAATGGCGTCGGCAAAAGACGGCTATGAGAAAGTTGCAGAAATATTTTCTAAAGACATTTCAAATTTAAATAATGATCCTGAAGCTGTATCTCAGAGAGAAAAAGTTTTTGATGAACTGATATTGAATCTTGATAATGAATTGATTGCCACTGTCGAAGAAGTCGTAAGACTTACACCAACAATAGTAGAGGTCATTGTAAGAGCTCCGCTTGCAGCCAGGAAATTTAATCCGGGACAATTTTACCGCCTTCAGAATTACGAGACAACTGCGAAACAGATCAACAGGAAAGCCCTTACGATGGAAGGACTTGCTATGACCGGCGCATGGACAGATTTTGAAAAAGGTCTGCTGTCAATGATCGTGCTTGAAATGGGTGTATCATCCCGGCTCATAGCTGATCTGCAAAAAGGCGAACGAGTTGTAGTGATGGGTCCAACCGGGACACCGACTGAAATTCCGGAGAACGAAACAGTTCTTCTTGCAGGAGGAGGGTTGGGTAATGCTGTGTTATTTTCCATTGCTGAAGCATTGAAAAAGAAAAATAATAAAGTGATTTATTTTGCGGGTTATAAAAATTCTGCTGATGTTTATAAAATGAATGAAGTAGAAAAAGGAACTGATCAGGTTATCTGGAGCAATGATCGGGGAGACAAGATCATCCCGGGCAGAGAGCAGGATCTGACTTTTACCGGTAACATAATTGAGGCAATGAAGGCATATTCGGATGGATCATTTACTAATGAGATCGTTGATTTCAAAGATATAGACAGGATAATCGCTATCGGAAGCGACCGGATGATGAACGCTGTAAAGATTGCCCGGCATACAATTTTCAAGGATAAGCTGAAGGATCATATAGCAATAGGAAGCATTAACTCCTCAATGCAGTGTATGATGAAAGAGATCTGTGCACAGTGTCTGCAGAAACATGTCGACCCTCTCACAGGTGAAGAGAGCTTTGTTTTCTCATGTTTCAATCAGGATCAGTTGCTTGATAAGGTTGATTTCGAAAATCTGATTGAAAGGTTAAAAACTAATTCGGTGCTGGAGAAGCTTGGTAATTTTTATTTGAGCCATTTGTTTGCGGCAAAACATTCTTAAGGGATTATAAAGTGATTTATAAAATTAAAGTAAGATTAATTGACAAAGCATAATTCTACAAACAGATTTTCGAACCGTGTCGAAAATTATGTTAAATACCGTCCGCATTATCCGAAGGATGTAATCAGTTTCCTCAAAGCCAATTGCGATCTCACACCTTCAAGTATCATTGCTGATATTGGTTCAGGGACAGGGATTTCAAGTGAAATTTTCCTTGAGAACGCAAACAAGATCTACGCAATTGAGCCTAATATGGAAATGAGAGCAGCCGCGGAAAACATCTTTTCAGGAAATGAAAATTTCATTAGCATAAATGCTGCTGCCGAAGACACAACCTTACAAAGCGACAGTGTTGATTTTATAATTGCAGGGCAGGCATTTCACTGGTTTGACAGACCCAAAAGCAAGATCGAATTTAACAGGATCCTGCGAAATGACGGATACTGCGTTTTGATATGGAATGAGAAAACTCCTTCGAGCGAATTTATGGAATCGTATGAAAAGCTTATCAGGGATTACGGAACAGATTATGAGAAGATCAATCATGAAAATATTGATGATGAGATCATTGCTGAATTTTATTCTCCCGGAACAGTTCAGTTGAAAACGTTTGAGCACACTCATCCGCTTGATTATAGCAGTCTTGAAGGCAGACTGCTTTCCTCTTCTTACATTCCGCTGGAAGGTGAACGGTATGACTCAATGATAAGTGATTTGAAAAAGATGTTTGATAAAAATAATAAAGAGGGCTTTGTTAATATGGAATATGAAACACGTGTCTATTATGGTAATTTAGAATAAGATTCAACCGATCATCTCCGATCTCAGAAACTTATGTTTGAGTAATAATTAGAGCAGCATTGATAAGCTATTCATTTTCAGAAAGACGTTCTGCCCTGTCGGCAGTTTTTAGCTTATCGATTATGTCATCAAGATCGCCTTCCATAACTTCTGACAAATTATATAATGTAAGACCGATCCTGTGGTCAGTGAGCCGGTTCTGAGGAAAATTATAAGTTCTTATCTTATCACTTCTGTCCCCTGATTTCACCATCAACTTTCTTTGAGATGTAAGTTCCTGATCACGTTTTTTGAGTGCATGTTCATAAAGACGAGAGCGCAGAACTTTCATCGCCTTCATTTTATTTTTTATCTGTGAGCGTTCATCCTGACACTGGACAACGGTGTTAGTCGGAAGGTGAGTAATGCGGATTGCAGTTTCAACTTTATTTACGTTCTGACCGCCTGCACCGCCCGAGCGGAAAACATCGATCTTCAGATCTTTATCATCAATTACAACATCAACATCTTCGGCTTCCGGAAAAACGGCAACGGATGCCGCGGATGTATGAACTCTGCCGTTTGCTTCCGTCTTAGGGACTCTCTGAACCCTGTGCACTCCGCTTTCATATTTCAGATCACCATAAATATTTTTACCACTGATGTTCAGCACAACTTCTTTCACACCTCCGGGTATAGAAGACTCATTAAAATCAATCATTTCTACTTTCCATCTTTTTGTTTCAAAATACCTTGAATACATTCTGTACAAATCCGCTGCAAATAATGCTGCCTCTTCACCGCCTGTCCCGGAACGTATCTCCACTATTGCATTCTTTTCGTCTTCCGGATCTTTAGGAACAAGATGCTCCTTAATTTCTTTTTCTATTTCCTCAAGTTTATTTTCAAGGATCTCTTGTTCAGACTTTGCCATTTCTTTCAGATCACTGTCATTGGTTTCAAACAAAAGCTTTCTGTTCTCATCAATATCAACTTTTACTTTAAGATAGACATCATAAGCTTTTACAATATCCTCAAGGTCGGAATACTCCTTCGATAACTTTCTGAATTCGTCCTGATTGCTCGTAATATCCGGAGCTGAAAGCAGCTCAGCGATCTCATGATAACGTGATTTTACTTTTTCTAATTTTTCGAACATATCTCTCTTAAGTTGAAAGTTAAAAGTTAAAAGTTAAAAGTTAAAAGTTAAAAGTTGAAAGTTAAAAGTTAAAAGTTGAAAGTTGAAAGTTGAAAGTTAAAAGTTAAAAGTTGAAAGTTAAAAGTTGAAAGTTAAAAGTTAAAAGTTGATAGTGTGTAAAGTGTGTAAAGTGTGTAGAGTGTGTAAAGTTGAAAGTTTCTTAAATTTAAAGTTAATTTATAGTATACTTGTTATTCTTTTTTCTTTTAACTTTTTACTTTCAACTGATCAGTATATTTCCTTTTCCTGTAAAAAATTCTTAACTGATTCTTTCCCGATATTGTTTAAGGTAATGATACCGAATACAAAGCTGACGATGTTGCCGCTTAATATCGTAACGATCTGAAAGATGGAGGCAGTTTGAACAGTGCTGAATGTTCCTTTTTGATTTAAGTTGTTAAGCTTATTATAAGCAATAAAATCCATAATGCAGCTTACAATATTAATAACAGGAAGAAATCCCATAAGGCATCCTGCACCGCAGGTCGCGATTCCGCCGATCACAGTTGTAGTTCCCCATCCCAGGAAGCCAAGTATGTTTAATATTCCGGAGACAAGAAAAAAGGTTTTTGCAGTTTGTAATTCTGTAGGCATAGTTTTTCGTTTATTTATAAATGCATACGTTTCATTAATGGATTTGTTTGAATTGTATTTAAATAAAAAAGCAATCAACTCTGACGAGAAGATTGCTTCACATATATAAAATTATTATATCTACTTTACGAGATTGAACTTTTCTGCCCATTGCCCAATAACAGGTAACGGCTTTACTTCGCCATTGGAAGCATTCATAATTCCCATTATCAAAAGTATCAGCCAAGGAATATACAGCACAAGTCCTATACCGCATGTTACCGTTCCTATAATTCCCGCTGCAATATTCAATAAAAAAAGCACTATTGATTGTTCGGTATGAAACATGACAAATTTATTTTTTCTCATGTCATCCATGAGAAGCGGAATGAAAAATACCAGATAGGAAACGATCGCCATGGTTTTTCCCTGCTGGATTTCTTCGGGTGTAATGTTAAGACTTCTTGTAGATTCGGTCATTCAATATTCTCCTTTCAGGTGAATAAATAAAATTAAGATAAGCAAAATGCTGAAAAATTAACTATCTGAAAATTGCTTTAATACTTCCCCAGGTACTTCTTATTCCTGAAACTGTATGAGAAACTGTGATATGATTTGTATAAGTAAAGTTGCCATTTCCTTCGACACATTTCAAACGATAAAAGTATATCGCGCTTGTTCTGCCGTTACCTATGTCAACTGAGTTATCCTGAAAAGAATAGTAAGAATTGTTTCCTGTTGCGGTTTTGTTGTCTATGTAAATAAAATTATCGGGGGTATCTGCGCTTCTTTCAATTTCAAATTTCGATGTTCCGCCTTCTTCACTTGTCTTCCATTCAACCAATACTCCGCTTGCATTGTCACGCGCAACAAAGTATTGAAGTGTAACCGCTCCATATAACAATCCTGTTATCAAAAGCAGCAAAGCGGCTAATATATTTCGATTGATCATTTTCATTTGTGAGTTAATATATAACCATTAATAAAAAATAACAAGTATTTTAATCATATATCAAAATATTTCGAATTTTTCCGTAAATCATTTAACCGGGGTTTCAGATATCGCTTTCTTTCTGCCGGATGCATATCCGAAAATTCCCGCGATCAATATTAAACCAAGAAATATATTGGCGGCTATGCTTAGAGTTTTTCCTGAATAATATGAAGCAGGCTCATACCGGAATTCAACTTTATGATTTCCTTTCGGGACAATTAAGGAACGAAGGAAATAATCCGTCTTATAAAACTCTGTTTCCTTGCCGTCGATATACGCCTTCCATCCGAAAGGAAGATAGATATCACTGAAGACAAGCAGATTATTTCCGCTTGCATTGACATCATATTCAAGACTGTGAATATCGCCTTTTATTAATTTTACATTTGCCAGTGAATCCGGCTTTTCTATTTTTTGATTAATGTCTTTTTCCAGATAAGCTATTTTACGGGGATCAAAATTCATATCACGGATACTGTTGAGTATTGTAATATCTTTTTCAACTTTATATTCATCACTAAAGAAAGCCATCGGAATAAAATTTTTATTCTCGTAAACCGATCTCGTTCCTTTAAATACCTGAACAAAGGAAGTATCCGTGATTGGTTTTTCTGAGATAATATACTTTACTCCTCCAAGTGTCAGCAGTAGCGGATTCTCACCACCGGCAATATCAACTGCATCCTGGTAAATTCTAATCTTTGCTCCGTGATATCCATTGAAAGCATGAAGCCGGTAATATGCCATTGTGTTGCTCGTTGACAATCTGCCTCCGTTAAACTCTGCAACGCGATAGGTATAAGTATCAGGATTTGTTTTAAGTATCCAGTTTGTATAATCTGTTTCAGCAAACTCATTTGACTGCTCACCAGGATTATCCCAGTGTAGGGTCTTAAAGTCAACATTCCATAAGTCGATGACTGCTATCAGTATTGTCCCGGCAAGAAACAGCTTAAGTGAAAGTTTGCTTGTTGAATACATATAGGCAAGTCCGATTACAAGCAGTATAAAAAAAGCATGCAGTCGCAGATCGCTGATAATATTTTCGTATGCAACAGTTGAGATCTGTTTTGTATACTGACTGATCTGTTGGGCATTTGCACCCTGCGACTTTAGCTTCTCGACCAGCGGGCTTGTCGCAATTGATGAAGAGTATGAATCCTGAAAACCAACAAATGAAATTATAAGCATTAAACCTGCAATGCCAAAAAAGACGTAACACATTTTTTTAAATCTTTCGGCATTAGCCCTGTCCTTAACAACCTCAATTATTGTTTTCAAGCCAAAGCCCGCGAGGATCACAACTGCAATATTCATAAAATGATGGATCATTACCGGAGCACGGAAACTGCTGAAGTATGGAAAGTAATTGAAGAACAGGTCATACAGCACTGAAAAGTTTCTTCCAAAAGAAAGTAAAAGAAATATAAAAGATATGACTGTCATTGCCTGGACAACAGGGTTTTTTCTGAAGTTATAGAATATTCCTATAATGCATAAGACAAGAGTGATGACACCAAAATACATTGGATTGGTTGTAAAGGGCATTTGTCCCCAGTAAAGATTTGCCTTTTGACCCTGCACCTCCACGTCGCCAAAACCATAATAGTACGGAAGAAGAAACGTGATCACTTCACCCGGACTGAAGGACCAGTTGGTTGCATATTCATAATCCAATGGTGCGTCATTGGTAACTTTCGGGTCGATCTTTGATTCGATGCTCGCTTCGCCTCTCATTGAATACTTGTTATACTCTTTCATGGTCATAAGAACATCGGCATTCATCGCAACAGCAATAACGGCGGCGGCAAGGAAAAATATTCCAGTCTTGACAGCTCCTGAAATATTAACTTTCTTTAAGAGCCTGAAGATCAAAAGATAAAGAAGATAGATACCGATCATAAGATAAGAATAAAATATCATCTGAATATGATTCGAGTTGAGCTGGAAATGAAGAAGAATTGCAAGGAATGCAAAGCTGAGTAAGTTTGAAAAAGAGAACATTGGTTTTCTTTCATCGTCAAAAGCATCAAGAAGCTTATCGATCATAAGAAGGATTAGAGGAAAGAATGCAAGAGCTAATACTTTTGTATTATGCCCGACAACTATTCTCTGGATGAAGTCAGTCGCGAAGGTAGCTGCAAACGCGCAGTAGAGTGCGATCAGTTTAGTTTTGAATTTATAATTTGCATAAAAGTAAAATCCGATTCCAAAGATCACGTAATACATTACAATTGGAAGAACAGTGTTCGAGCCTGAATTGGTTATAAAGCCATAGATACTGTCCCATACAAAATAAAATAAATTATAAACCCTTGGTGTGTAGCTTATCAGGGGAAAGTTTGGCATTCCCATGAAAATGTAAGGAACCCATAGCGGAAAGATGCCTGCTTCCTTTGCATCATCCAGAAATGTTCTAAAACTTTCCGAAGCAAGATTATCACTCGTTGCAAAAATTTTTCCTTCGAATATCCCGTCTTTAAAAAAGATAAGCACTGCAAGAATGATCAGCCCGATATAAATATAATTCTCATATTTCAAAAAGGAGCCGGTATCACTACCAGAAATCTTCCGGTTCTGGGGATTAACATTCGTCCGTATGGGTTTTGCCGGAGCCTTTGATTTAGCCATTTAATTTGTATAGTGTTAAAAATTTTTGTTAAAATAATTTAAAACGATTTAATAATCTAAGTATTAATTATTTTATCACCGGAAATAATCCGGGCAAGTTCTTTGCTCTGGTTTCGCCGCGAATACTTTTTATACTTCTCATTTTGAATATCCAGACTCGCGTTTTTCTTCCATGCTTTAATAAGATCGTCTAAATATTCTTCAAGCCGGGCAGAGGCATTACGGTCAAATGTTTTTCCTGCTTCGCATTCATTTATGATCTGTGCCGCATCACCGTCTTCGGGTCCAATGCAGATCACAGATTTCTTAGCCGCAAGATATTCAAATAATTTACCGGTCAGGATCCCTTTATCATTTTTAATATCAGGAATGACAAGCAGGAGCGCAGTGCTCTCAAGAAGGTATTCGGTAACTTTCTCGTGAGTAACTGTCGGAATTAAATCAAGATTATTCTTCAGACCAATATTTTCGATGTAATGAATTACTGAAGCCGCAGGATTCCCTACGAACCTGATAATGAATTTCACCTCAGGATATTTTTGAACTTTCGTCTTTAATACATCAAAAAAAATATTCGGGTTGTAACTGTCAGCCATTGTTCCGGTGTAAGAGATAATGAACTCGTTTTGCCGCTTTGATTTAATTTTAAAATCATCCTCATCATAGCCGTTTGGTATAACTATGATCTTCGAGGGATCGATCAAATCCGACTTCAGTACGAAAAGCTCTTTAAGGGATTTGCTGACGGTAACAATGTGGTCAGCATTTTCGAGGACTTCCCTTTCAAATTTTAAATCAAGTTTTTTTGCAAAGGCGGTGTGGTGGAATTCATTATAATAATAAATATCAGTCCAGGGATCTCTGAGATCGGCGGTCCATTTTATGTTAAATTTCTTTTTTAATTTTAAACCAACAAGATGCGCAGAATGAGGAGGGCTGGTCGTTAACACAGTATGAATATTCTCTTTCTCTATCAGCTCAATACTTTTCCTCAAAGCATGCTTTATCCATCCTCTTCTCCCATCCGGAATAAAAAAATTTCCTCTGACAAATCTTGAAAACTTCTGGAACATCGAAGGGTTTGATTCATTTGAAAAACCCGTTGGAATGCTTTTCTTCCCTAAAAATTTTGAATATAATTCATAAGGTTCAAAAGTACCTGTCGTGAAAACTTTTGCTTCCGAAGGAATGTCATTTATCAGAGTCTCGTCATATACAGGATAGCTGGCTTTACCGGGATCAACTGTGACAACATAAGGTGTAATACCGAATTGCGGTAAATATTTGACGAACTTCAGAATCCTCTGAACCCCGGCACCACCGCTCGGCGGCCAGTAATATGTTATGACCAAAACTTTTTTCACGCTGATATTAAAAAGATTTTCATTTTACTAAGAGATAAAATTCACTTATCCATACTCCTGCCATGAATAAGTTTGCACAACCTGCCAAAACTTTTTTTGGCAATGAAATAGTTTTAAAAATGTCTTTGTGTTCGATAAGAAATTTCACCGTTCCCAGAATAAAGAACGGAATTAATACATAGTGATATCTTGCAAGACCAACAAAAAGAAAAATTGTTAACAGCCACATCAGAATGAAACCGTAAAAGAAGAAATATTTTTTTTTGAAAGCAGCTATACCCCACGTTCCAAAAAGCATTATAAAAAAATACGGCAGATTTACAGAAAGGATCAAAAGCAGATTTGCTTTTTTGTATACCTGAGTAGATGTTTCACCATTCAAAGGTTCAGAGAAATAGATCACAGCCATTCGTTCACTTGAAAAAAGATAGCCAAGTTTTTTTATTCCAAGCAACATATACTTACCGGGATTATCCAGTGCATAATTCAAACCAAGCTTAAAATATCCATTGTTCTTTTCCGCTTCACTGCCGGAATTAACAGGGAGAGTACTTACAAGGTCACCATAGTATGTTCCGGTAGAATTTTCATTGCTGCCTGCCCAGAAATTTACTCCTGCCGTAGTCCCAAGTGAGTACGTTCCGATCTCAATTTTATTTCTGATGCTCCATGGTGCTGTAACGATGATAAACCCCGTTAAAAAAATAACTGTGTTAAAAACTGAAGCTCTCAGGATTCTTTTTCCGGACAAATCCTCCCGAAAGAATAGAAGATACAACGGGATTAAGATCACTGAAGCGATATATGCTGTCCTGATCAAAACGGCGTAACCAAAAAGAATGCCCGTAAAAAAAATTAATGCTTTTCTCTGATCAAAGTTTTTCTTCAGTACCAGATAAAAGATCAGAATTGAAAAAAATCCGAATAGTGTCTCCGACAAAACTGCCTGGCTGAATATTATATTCGAAGGAAAAAAGGAAAAGAGAATTAAGGAAAGGAATGAACCTGAAACACTGAAAAAATTTTTGCTTATACCATAAAAGTAATAACCGGTTACAACTTCAAGAAGTGACTGAATCAATTTGACATAAAACTGACCTTCACCAAACAGGAAATATATTCCCGATAAAAAAAACGGATAGCCGGGACCAACATAGGCGGTGGGATGTCCATCAAGTGAATATTTTCCGTTAAGCAGATCCATGCCAAGAGCCTGATAATCACTGCTGTCAGACCTTAAAGGAGCCTGAATAAAGAATGCAAGAATTAATCTTATTAAAAAAGAAACCAGTAATATGAAAAAGAGTAATTTTTTTTCATTATGAGTTGCAAAAAATATACTATCATTTTTTTGCGTCATGTTTCATTTCAATATTTTTTTTCATTTCCTCTGATATCTGAATGGAATTCCCATCGTTAAATTTTTCCAGCTCCGTTATGATTCTATGTTGTCTTTCTTCAGTATGGTTTTGAGAAATTTTTTTCTTTCCTTCGATCTTCCCTATTTCAATTTTAAATCCAACTATACCTCTGATAAGACCTTCAAAATACGCAGGTTTCAGATCATCAACGTTATAAAGGCTGTTTTCACCTTCAAAATATTTAACAACGTCCTTAATGATCTCCAGCTTACTTTCCCTGTCTTCAAGAATTTTTATTTTACCGTAAACATGCACCGAAAGATAATTCCAGGTTGGGACGGACTGATTTGACTCATACCATGAAGAAGAAATATATTTATGTGCGCCGGAAAAGATCACAAGAACTTCTTCATCAGGATCTTTCCATTGCTCATTTGCTTTTGCGACATGTCCGTAGAGGTATCCCTGCTCACCTTCACCTGATCTTAGAAGCAAAGGCAGATGTGTTGCATTGATCTTTCCTCCATTATTGGTGATCAGAATTGCAAAACTATTTTTATGAATAAATTCAAAGATCTCCTCATGGTCTTTCATTTTATAATGTTCAGGAGTATACATTTTAACTGAGGTTATATGAATCGGTTTTTAAAAATTATTTCTCTGCGACTAAAATAATTCCTGTTCCTTCCTTATTATAAGTATGAACATCAAGACACATTAATATGAGGACAAACCAAAGCGTGAACAAATAGTACAAAGGAAGTAAAAGAATAAAAACTTTTGATGCTCCTGCTATGAGTATGGGATACTTGATTCCAAACCTCCAGGATATCGTTCCGAATTTTCCGTAAGAATAGTCGAAGCTTAATACCTTCATTCCGGCGCGGTTTATTTTGGCTGTAATATCTTCCTTTGAATATCCGTTACGCGCATGTTCCTCTATAAAGCTTTCGTCACTCTCATCATCAGCGTCGCTTCCACCTAAGTTTGAAGGAGTATTAACAAGCAGCTTGCCGCCCTTCTTCAACGCCTTAAAGAAATTCCGAAAGACAAGCTCATCTTCGTGAATGTGTTCCATTACATCAACGCAAAGTATGAAATCAAATTCATCACGGTAATCCATAGTAGTAAGATCTGCAATTTCAAATTTAACGTTATTGTATCCGCACGAAGTAAAAAATTTTTTACAATCCGCGATCTGCTCTTCCTTAACATCCACCGCAAGAATTTTTGATTCCGGAAATCTCTTTGCCAGAAAATAAGTGTATTGTCCAAACCCCATGCCCGCGTCCATGATATCCATTTTGATACCGGCAGGATACAGCTCTTTAATTTTTTTTCGTACATGCCATGATCTGAGGAACATCAGATCCAGAAGCGAGTAAAAAATTTTCCTGAGAAAATTATTATCAGATATCGCATTACCAAATACTTTTTTTATTGGATCATACTTCATTCAATAACAAATTATAAATTATGAATAATTAATATTGCAGCCTTAACCTGAAGTGACAAGCTTTTGAATTTCATCAGTAAAAATTTCCCATGAATATTTTTTCTTTTCTTCAGCCGCCTTCTCTGAAAATTTTTCCTCCAGACCTTCACTGTAAAATTTTACCACTGCATTGGCAATTGCTTCCGGGGATTCCGGCGCGACAACAAAACCCGTTTCATTATTGATCACGATCTCTCCTAACCCCCCGACATCAGTAGCGATGACAGGCTTATCATAGTAGTAAGCAATCTGCGTAATGCCACTTTGTGTTGCATCAATGTAAGGCAAAACAAGCATATCGGCTGCACAGAAAAAATATTTAACCTTTTCATCGGGTACAAAATCAGAAACTACCGCAATTTCGTTTTCAAGATTCAGCTTCTTAATTTGCTCGAGATATTTGCTTTCATTCTCATAAAATTCTCCGACTATCAGCAATTTCACTTTAATCTTTTTAAGGATATCAGGCATTGCATCGATGAGATAATTCAATCCCTTATATTTCCTGATATACCCGAAGAACAAAATCACTTTTTCATTTACGACATCAATCTTGAATTCTTCAAGGAGATATTTTTTTGCAGCAGACTTGTCTACTTTCTCACCGAAAATATTGTAAACCGGGTGAGGTATAAGCTTATAAGGTTTGTCTTTATTAAATTTTTTGAGATCTTCTTCAACAATTTTCGACATTACAATAAAAAAATCAGCCTGTGAAAATAAGAGCTTAGTAAAAAACTTATCACCAAATCTTTTTTCATGAGGGATAACATTATCACAGATGAACATTACTTTTGCAGATGAAATTTTTTTGGCAATGAAGGATATAACAGTAAAGCATGGCGCAAAAAACGGAAGCCAGTACTTGAAGATCACAAGATCCGGTTTTTCTTTTGCAATTTTTACACCCGTCGTAATCCAGTTAAAGGGATTTATAGAATCCACCGAAACTTCATTCTTGACGGCAGGTATAGTGATGGTTGGCTTACCCTGCTCATACTGGGTCTTTCCCGGAAAAAGAAATTCCGGATATTGTCTTTTAAATGAATATATTTTAACATCGTTTTTGCCTGAGAAATATTTATACAAAAGAGCATTATACTGTGCAATACCGCCGCGCATAGGATAGGCAGTTCCGATTAATATTATCTTCATCTTATTTTGTAATATCCAATTCCTTCAGACAGGCTTCATAAATATCTTCCGGCATTAAATAGTCCATGCATCTGTATTCTTTATTAATACATTTGGGCTGAAAATAGCACGTACATTCTTTCCTTGGCTGAACGATCACACCGTTACCATAGAGTTCAAATTCATTCGGATTAAAAATATTGTTCATCAGTATTAGTTTTTTCCTTAATGCAATTGCTATATGCATGCTCATGGTTACCTGTGTAACCACCGCGTCACATTTATTTACCAGATTGATAAATGTTTTTATATCGAAAACCCCGAAATACTTTGCTCCTGTAAGTTCATTAAGCAGGCTATTCTTCTCATGTTCGGAAGGTCCACCAAGCAGAATGACTTCAATTTTTTTCTCTTTTAATTTTCTGATAAGCTCTATCCAGTGTTTATCTTCCCACAGCCGCGAGGTCCATCTTTCGCCACAGCCGGTATTTAAGCCTACAACTTTTTTCAGGTTATCAATCGAAAAATCAACATCATATGTTTTATCGAGGTCGATAAGATATTCCTGACCGGAAAATTTATAATTGCAAATTTCAAATATCTCCTCCAGATAACTTTGCTTATTCTCCTTTGAGATATTGTCAAAAATTCCTGTGAAATACTTATGCTCTGCTGCTTCATTAGCGGGATAGCAATACCCGTTCTTAATTGTATATCCGTATTTTTTATTAGCGGAAATTTTCTTAGCGAGACTAATTGCTTCGTAATCTTTGTCAAGATTAATGACAACATCAAATTCAACTTCCGAAAGAAAGGTTACATTCTGTAAATTGTATTCAAGAACTTCATCGACTGCAGGTTTTGTATGCAAAGGAACAAGCCCGGAAGAATTTGTCAGCCAGTATATCTTTGAAGCAGGAAAATTTTCTCTTAATGGATAAAGCAAAGGTGTAGTGCGGATGACATCACCTGCTGCTCCCAATTTAATTATCAAAATTTTTTTATCTGTTTTATCATAATACTCACAATTATCACACATTACACCATGCAGTTTATTGGGTTTGCAGGGAATATGACCCCGAAAAAAACGGCAGTCGGATTTTACCTCGCTTAATTTTATCATCAAATATTTTTAATCGATAAATATAAAATTATTAAGTTTTAATTGTAATACAATTTTAATGTAAATACTAAGCTTCTAAACCACATCCGTTCAAAACAATGTGATTTAGAAAATGAAAATTTTAGTTTCGATTAAGTACAGTTTCTTTTGAAAAACTCCCTCTTGTCGCCATTGCTCTGAATTTCTTATCGGCAATTTCTCACAGGCGGGTTCTTTTTAAAAACAATAATGATTATCCTG
>Ga0163153_10000659_pt1 | contig 58999 bp, 80 predicted proteins | sample OliLakLV19MP6IB1_FD_148629 | JGI IMG/M metagenome (GOLD analysis project Ga0163153, IMG submission 148629) | Freshwater microbial mat bacterial communities from Lake Vanda, McMurdo Dry Valleys, Antarctica - Oligotrophic Lake LV.19.MP6.IB-1 | ecosystem: Environmental > Aquatic > Freshwater >... | reverse complement strand
CCTTCGCGCGATTTACTTGATCCGCTCCAGCGCCTCCTTCGATCGGCTCCTGACCGTTTGGTCCCAATCTTCCTCCATGGCAGTCGTCAGTTTCTCCTTCGCCTCACTGGCACGCAACCGGCCCAATCCCAACGCCGCACTGGAACGTACATACGCGTGGTCGTCTTCCATCGCTTTCATCAGCAAAGGAACGACTGTCGCATCGTTCAAGACGCCAAGGTAACTGGCTGCCATCCCTCGAATCCGGTGCTGTTTGTCACCCAGCGCCCGCTCCAACGTCGTCGAGAAGAGGTCTCGTAACGCAGGCGTCATGGATTCCAAGCCTTTCGCGCGATATCCATTCACTTCAATCAGGGCAAAAGCGATTTCCAACTTCTTCTCTTGTACCGTAGCCTGATTGAATGCGGCGATTAACTTTGCACGTTCACGCCGTTGCCCCCTGCGGCGGTTAAATGCCCGAACCAACAGAAACAACCCCGCCGCAACCACCAATCCCACGAACGCCACGGGAATAGCTTGGTCTATTACATAGTCCTGGGTATCGAACGACAACCGCTTCCAGACCCAAACGCCGGTAATGACGAGACCGAGAAGGATTCCAATGGCGACCAGATTGGTCTGGCCGGATTCAGAACGAGTGCTCATGGAGAGCATCTTAGCAGGGCGGGGGGAGGAGCAGCCAGGTGGGGTGAGTGGGAACGACACCCGCGTGGTCCCGTGCTCCCGGAGCGCGCACGATTAGAATGTGCTCGCTCGACGGCCGCAGTAGGACCACTACGGGTGCCATTCCCAGAGGGTTGAGCGAGCGAGCTTGGACAGGAGGAACGAGGCAGCTGGCATGGTCTCTGTGCTCGCAGAGCCCCCACAATGAAGCGGTGGTCGCTCGATGCGCGCAGTAGAGGGCAACCTGGCCACTCCTCTTAAGGGGAAGGTAGAGAACCGGAAGGGCCTAGTTAGACGCTCGCAGTGGAAGATCAATCAGCACCCATCCCTGAAGAGATAACGAGCAAGCTTGGAGGGCGCATCTATATCGTCCGATGCACACAATCAAGGGCAGCCTCGGCCACTCCTCAAGTCAGGCGCAACAAGAAGAGATTTCCTTCAGATTTTATGTTCCAGTTGACGCCCGAAGAGGTCGAACGTTTAAGGTCGCAAATTGCGACCTTAAAACCAGGCCGTGGGCAACACAGAAAATACTCCCCCTACGCATTCACCGAGCAAGGCGTGGCGATGCTCTCAAGTGTCCTCCATAGTGAACGGGCGATTCAGGTGAACATTGCCATTATGCGAGCGTTCGTTCAACTTCGAGAGATGATCGGCTCGAACAAGACACTCGCGCGGCGACTCAATGAGCTGGAGAAGAAATACGATTCCCAGTTTCGAGTCGTCTTCGAGGCGATTCGAGAACTGATGACCGAACCGGAACTAAAGACGAAAAGAATCGGGTTCAAGACCTAACTGCTAGGGCCAACGATCCCTCCCCAACCGACCTCCAAATTCCGAAGAAGGCCCTACCATGCCTCACCAATCGGAAAACACGACCAAGCTTTCGAGTTCTCATTCAAGACTTCGGTACAGCGTGCAAGGTCAAGCAATGCCCCCTCAACTCTGGTCAGAGCTGTTGCGCCTGGATGATCGCCTCCAGCAATGCGGTCCGTTCCTCTTGCAGCTTCTTCGATGGCGGCACGCTCGCCACAAATCGTTCCGCCGCTGCCGTCAAGGCCTGCAGCGTCTCGGCCATGTCCCCCTGCCTTGAGGCAGGCGACAACGAGGCTTCACGTAGCAGCGCGCGCTTCCTCCTGGGCCCGACATACATCTGCGGGGCGATCGGGTTATCTTTTTCCAACTCGGGTCGTCGAAATACCGCCATGGCTCCTCCAAAGCATCAGACAAAGAGAAATAATTCGCACACTGTACTCGATTCGCGTCGGCAATTACATCGGGGTTTGAGCACAGGGAGTGAACGGGTGCGGTGCGGCAGAATGTCGGATGCGTCAAGTAAAGATTCCCCTTTTATCGCCGCTTAGACCCAGCATCATAGGGAGGCGAGCGTTAAGTCGTCAACGGAGGAACGGGATGGGCAGCCTGGTCTTCCTCCTGCTCGCGGAACGCGCACGATAGGAATGTGCTCGTTCGACGCGCACAATCGAGGATCAACCAGGCTGCCCTTGAGAAACAAGTAGAGATGGAGCAGACACGCGCAGGGGGAGAGCATCTAGGCCGCTCTCAAGGGAAAAGATGGAAGAGCAGTGGACCGTGCGACCAGAAAAGACTCCGCCTCTTTTGCTTTGTTCGCTTGATCGACGATGTTGAACGCAGGGGTCTTGAGCTGCTGCACTTTCTAATGATCACCTCTCCAAGCCACGGCACGCCGGAGTCCTTGTATGCAGGATACGGCTTGAGATCGGCGATCATCTCAAAGCGCCTCGAACCAAGTCTTGATCTTCTGCGCCATAAGCTTGCGGCGTTCCTCCAGGAAGTCGTCATAGGCGGGAATTTCTCCGTCAAACATTGCGGTCGGAATGCAGTGCATTTCGAGATTTGCGCGAAGATCCCTCTCCTCGGTAATGCCGCCGTACTTCTTCTTCCCTCCGTTGCACTGATTGAATAGCTCCTGGAAGTACTGATCCGGCGGTTTGTCGCTAATGGCGATGTTGATCTCGCTCTGGGCCAACACGAAGTTCGCGATCTGATTGTAGCGCCCCTTCGAGAGCCCCTGTTTCTTGAGATGGTTGCGAGGATAGACATGATGCACATCGCTGCGGTTCATCAGAAGAGCCTGAACTGTGATGTCACGCGAGAGAAATCCCCTGTCCCCTAATTTGACTTGCGCCGCCTTGTAAGCGAGGAAGTACGGACTCTGGCCGGAGGAGGTGTCCATGAGTTGGGGCAGCATGCCGGTCCAAAAGCTCGAAGGTAACTCAGTGTCAATCACAGAACCGACGTAGGCGACCAAGCCGCGTGCCTCGACCTGACGGATATCGACGTCAAAGGCGGTTTCGGGACTGCCGCTGTAGCGTCCGCGCAGGATCGACATCACATACCAGCGGCCCACCAGCCGTTCAAGGTCGGCAGGGGGCACATTTTCGGCGCGGCCACGAAGGTAAAGAATGTAAGCGAAATTGACGGCATTCTGCCCGCCGATCAGATCACTCGTCACAAAGCCCGCCGAACGCAGGATCATGGTGATCCTGTCGAAATGCGTCTTCTTGATAAAGCGCAGGATTCCCTGCTTAAGCCGCGCAAAAGACGCCTCGGCGATAACGTCCTCATACTGCCGAGTCTCGAAATTGCGCCCCGAGAGCAGCGCCACGAGATCCGCCAGCTTTCCGCGTCCGAACTCTGCCGTAAACGCCACACGCAGCATGTCCGTATAGGTGGGGTCATAGATGTCGTCGTTTACATCCTTGAGCCACCGCATCTGCTGGAAGAACTCGGAGGCGGCGAAAGCTTTATCACCCTTCTCGATCCGTCCAAGAAAATCTGGCGCAACGGCCAGGTGGCAGAAGTAGTCGATAGCCTTGCGAAGCAGATTGCCGCCGTAGGTTTCATTAGCAGCAATCTTCGACATTGCAAAGTCGGCCTGAGACAGCTCTGCCCCGGCGGAGTTCACGCGGATGAAAATCTCTGTGACCGTCTCGATATCGAGGTCTTCGGCCAGCTCAATCAGGCCAACGTGATTATTTATGATCTTGCCGAGTTTCTGGAGCACCTTGCCGACTTGCTTGCGGTCGGCGGTAGGATTCTTGGCTACATAGTCCTCGGTCAGCTCGATCAAGTCGGCTCAGGAGCGAAAACCGCTGCTACATCCTCGATCCAGGCCACGTCTTTGCGGATGGCTGGGTTGGCAACCTCGAACTTCTCTGTCTGCGGATGGAAGGCGATCCGGATACGGATGGTTTCATAGTCTTTGGTCAGCACTTCGCGCCCAAGCAGCCCGGCCATCAATGCTGTGACTCGCTGTTGTCCGTCGATGAGAATGCGCTTGCCCGCAGAGGGTGTCCCGTCCTTGAGCTTCACAGTGGGGTTGCGCCAAGCGATAAGATAGCCTACCGGATACCCTTGATAGAGTGAATCGAGCAAATTGCGAACCTTCGTCGGCTCCCACACGAACGGTCGCTGGATCTCGGGAATAGCGATTTCGCCAGATTTGACCCATGTGAGCAGCGTCTCGATGGGATGCGGAGTGACGGAGTACCTTTGCGTCGACATTCTTACTTTCCTCCACTAATGATTTCGGACAGCAGTTCCTACATCGTCAGCGATACCCCAGTTGAAGTTGGCAAGCCAATTGATCTCATCGTTACTCATGCCATTTTGCGTTCCAGAAATTCTCGATTTTCCCGCCAGAGAATACCCCTTTCTCCGCTTGAAATCACGCGCCTTTCATCGGATCGTTGTTCGTGACACGCACACGCGCCGTCAGCAGGGAAGCTCTGGGAGCCTTGCGTGACCTTGTCTTTTGCTCCGCGCATCGAGCAACCATCATCCATTAAAAGGCCCCTTCCAAGCTGGTTTGCTTTTCCTCTCTAGGGAGGCCACTCATGTTGGTCTAAGTGCGGCCGTCGAACGAGGCCCTTCTCAGGGCGCGCGTTCCGGGAGCACAAGACCAACGTGGGTGTCCTCCTATTCCTCTTCATCGTGCACGTTCTGCGAGCAAGAAGGGCACCTGGCCGCTCCCCTTCCCTCCTCCAAGCTTGCTCGTTATCTCTCAGGAATGGGGGCTGATTGATCTCCCACTGCGCGCGTCCAGGGATCCAGACGGGAGATGTGCGAGACAGGCAGGACGAGCGAGACGCGTGGCTGGTTAGTCCGATTTATCGCACAAGAAAACCAGATAGCCCAAAGAGATAAGATAGGCGAGCGAAGGGGGACAGGTAACCTTCCAACGGCGTGGCTTCGACGATATCTTTCAGTATGATCGCACTTCGGGCGAGTACTCCTAGGGTTTCTCGCCGAGGGCTTCAAGGAGGCGGCCGATCTTTTGTTTCAGAGCCGGTAAATCTCGTTCGACCACATCCCACACCAGCTGCAAGTTGACCCCGAAGTAATCGTGAATCAGTTTATCTCTCATGCCGGCGATGGGTTTCCACGCTATGTCAGGGTGCGCTTCTTTCAGCGTGACGGATACGCGCTTGATCGCCTCCCCAATGATTTCGAGGTTCCTCACGACCGCGTCTTGGGTCATTCGGTCGGAAAAGAAGCTCTCTTTTCCCGCCGCTGTATAGCTCACGATGTGGTGGATCGCGTCTTGAACGTGCAGGAGATAGATGCGGTCGTCCTTCATAGGGGGACAGCTTCGGCATGGATTTGCTGCTCAAGGTATGGACTCAGGCCCTGATCAGTAAGGATGTCGACTTTACGCTGTAGCAAAGTTTCGAGGTCTTGGCTCAGTTCGATGAGATCGAGCAAGCTGCGCCCGCTGTCCATTTCGACGAGGAAGTCGACATCGCTTTCCGGGCGCGCCTCTCCCCGTGCCACGGACCCGAAGATCCGCACATTGTGGGCTCCGTGTGCCTGCGCAAGGCGCAGTATTTCAGGCCGCTTGAATTTGAGTAAGTCCGCGATACCCATTCCTTACCCCCTGAGAAGTCTCTCGCCCTTGGAGGATACCGATTTGCCCACAGTCTGACAAGCAGTACTCGCTAAGTGTTGGGACTCAGGAGTGCGCGTGTTCCATCGGAAGGTCGAGGTTGAGGGGGGGGCGGGCGAGGGTGCCCTTCACTGCGCGCGTCGAACGAGCACATTCTGATCGTGCGCGCTCCGAGCAGCAGCACGACCAGGCTGCATCCCCTCTGCTGCCCCAACCACCTACTAAGGGGAGTGGCCAAGGCTGCCCTTTACTGCGCGCATCGAACGAGCACTGTTTCATCGTGCGCGTTCTGCGAGCAAGAAGGGCACCTGGCCACTCCCCGCCTCCCCTCTTGAATCTTCGTCCTAATGCGGACTATCCTTCCGGCGTGGAATTGCCGGATCTGAAGGACGATCCCTACCTGAAAGTGTTGCGACCGCTCGTCGAGGCGTACCTGGCCTTCTGGCGCATCGACATCCGCCATATCAAATCGTTGCGGCTCACACCCTCACAGTTCGATGTCATTGCGACGCTAGGAGATACAGAGGGCATGACCTGCTCAGCACTCTCGGCCCAGACGCTCGTGACCAAAGGCACGCTCACCGGTGTCCTCGATCGCCTCGTCGCCAAAGGCCTGATCCGGCGGGATGCGATGAAAGGAGATCGCCGTTGCACAAAAATTTCATTAACCGCGAAAGGCGATGCGCTGTTTCGAAAAACCTTTGCGGCCCACATGGCCTTTCTTCGTCCATTCTTTGAGCGGGCCTTGAGCCCCGAAGAGGTGGACCAGACTCGTGCGCTGCTCCTTCGTCTTCGGGACAGCTTCCGCCAAGAAAGTTGAGGTGATCTGGCCCATGCGCTTAACTATTCTCGGCTCAGGCACAAACGTACACCCCACACGAGCAGCCTCGGGCTACCTCGTTCGCACCGACCATACGATGCTGTTGGACTTTGGTCCGCGCACATTGACCAATCTTTTAAAGACCGGCGTGAACCGGCATCGAATTACCCACTTTCTTTTTTCTCACTACCACGCCGATCACTTTTCAGACTTCATCACCTATTTCTTCGACGCGATGATCTTCACCAAATATGAAGGAGGCACCAGGCCACCACTGACCGTCATTGGCCCTCGAGGGACCAGGAAGTTCTTCCGGACCCTCTTTGCTACCCTACCCGGCTTTACTCAGGCGCCGTTCGCGGTTCATTTCAAGGAAGTAGCTGATCGGGCGTTTATGATCGGAAAGACGACCGTGATTCCCCGAACGGTGACCCACACCGAGAACCTCCATTGCTTGGGCTATCGAATCGAATATGGCGGGAAGGCCCTCGCCTATTCCGGCGATTCACAATACTGCGACAACCTTGTACGCCTGTGCGGAGACACCGACCTCGCGCTGCTGGACTGTTCCTTCCCGGCGAGTCGGCCGAACCCCGTTCATCTGCATGCCGGTCAATGTGGGCAGGTGGCAAGAGAGGCCGGGGTCGGCCAACTCGTCTTATCGCACTTCTATCCGATTACCGACCGATATAATGTGCGGGAACAGGCTGGGGAAGCGTTCGGGGGGAAGATTGTGGTTGGGCAGGACTTAATGACGATCAAACTCTAGAGCCCTGTCTATCTGGTCTGTTTGGTCTATCTGGTGCGATGAGCGAAAAAGACAACCTCCGGTCCGGATTATCCGGTCTGTCCGATCAGTCAGTTCAACCAAACAAACCAGACAGACCAAATAGACCGTCTGCTAGAGTCCGCCTTCGCGGTTATCGCATCCCAGGATGTCGATGAATTTCGTCAGGCGGGCTTTCTTAAGGGGATCGTCGAGTTTGGCGTAGATAGCCAAGAGATTCTTGATCATGCGGGAGAGAATGGCCCGCACCGGACTTTCTTGTAGATACTTCTCGTCAAATCCATAGCCGGCTTCCGTGAGAAATCGCTGGCAATTTTTCTCGGTCAGCAACGCCCCTCCGTTGAAACAATCGACAAAAATCTTGTAGCGATCTGATTCGTACTTCACGAGGAAATGGCCCGGCATCCCGATCCCATGAACTGGAAGACTCAGCCGCCTGCCGACAAGAAGGTACAGGGTCGAGAGGCTGATCGGAATGCCCGTTCGTCGATCGATCACACAGTTGAGGTAACTATTCTCCAGTTCATAATAATTCTTCGTGTTGCCTTTGAAGCCCTGTTCCGTAAAGAGGTATCGGTTCAACGTTTTGATCGTTTCCTCACCCGATGCTCGAGGACCGATCCGATCCTGCACTTCCTGCGCCATTTCATCGAGTTGTCGCGCATACGAGGAAACGGCGGGCGACGGGTAGGCGTACCGAGCAACCAGGAACGCACCGCGCTCGAGATTCATCGGATCATCCGGCTGCGCCACCAGCTGCGCGATTTCATCTTCGAGGTGTCCGCCGCGAATTTCCTCAAGTACCGAGACCAGACGATCGGACATTTCCGGCTGTTCAATTTCCGCTTCTTGAAGCAAGGGGACCGCCGTGGGGCCGATATCAATGAGTTTACTGCTGATGGTCCGGACGATCCTCTCGTCCTCATCGGCCAACAGCCGGATCAACGCCCTGATTTGGCTTTCGTTTGTCAGCATCGTAGAACTCCTCGAAAGCCCGCCCATCACCCCATGGCCCGACGGAACACCTTGGCGCTCCCGTAGAGACACAGTGCGTCAAAAATCACCATGACGATCACCACCATTCCAACATGGGGAAGCGCTTCAGTCCAGCCGGAAAGGATTAACGGCCGCACCGCGTCGATCGCCCAGGTCATCGGGTTAAAGCGCGCCAGAAATCCCATCCAGGCAGGCATCCCCGTCAAGGGAACCAAGGCCGAGCTCAAGAAAATCATCGGGAGCGAGAGGAAGCCCAGGACCGAAAAGAAGTCACCGTGACTTTTCACGGAAAAGGCCATCGCCATGGAAATCGCCGTGAGACCGACGCCGAAGAGCATCCCGATCATTAAGATTGCGGCAATACCGAGGAGCCCCGTCGCCGGCTGGACGCCGAACAGAAAGGCGACCCCGAGGATGACGAGCACTTGGAGCGAGGTAATCGTCATGACAAAGATGAAGCGGCTCAGAATCACAGACGTCCGATGGATCGGCGTGGTCATCAACCGCTCCAGAAACCCGTTCTCCTTGTCGAACAATAGATCGACGCCCCCGGCAAGCCCGTTGTTGAGCACTGTCATGACGACCACGCCAGCCGTCAAGAAACTGATGTAATCCGGGGCCTGTGTCACTTGTACGTCCGCAGCACGTTGGAACAGGTTGCCGAAGAAGATCAGCCAGAACAGCATCGGCTGCACGAGCGTGAACAACATACTGAACTTCTCACGGCTGAGCCGCCTGACCCACCGCATCGTCAACGCACTGATTTCTTGCCAGTATTCGCTCATCCGCTTCGCTCCAGTTACAAGTGCTGAGTTCTAAGTGCTGAGTTATCTGAAGGCGGTTTAAACTCAGAACTCAGAACTTTCAACTCAGAACTCACAGTTCATCCTTCAAAGGTGCTTCGTCTTTCATTGATCGGCCCGTATGGGCGATGAACACGTCGTCCAGCCGTGGCCGGTGGTACTCGATAAATTCCAGTTGGCAGTCCAATCGATTGGCGGACTCGAGGATGGCGGGCAGGGCTTTCTCCGGCGACTCGACCCGGATATCCAAACCGGTCGGTGTAGCCTTCACTGCTCGCATGGCCGGTTGGTTCGTCAATGCAGAGACCAGCGTCGGGATCTTGCTCGGGTCCTTCAAGGTCAACGACACAATATCGCCGCCTAATCCAATCTTCAGCTCAGTCGGCGATCCGAGCGCCTTGATTGATCCCTTGTCGATGATGGCCAGCCGATCGCAGAGTTGGTCCGCCTCATCCAAGTAATTCGTCGTCATCACGATCGTCATGCCGCGTTCCTTCAACATCCGCACATAGTCCCAAATCCGAAGCCGGCTCTGCACATCCAAGCCCAGTGTCGGCTCGTCGAGGAATAGGATCTTGGGGTCAGGCAAGAGGCCGCAGGCGATGTCGAGCTTCCGCTTCATCCCTCCGGAATAGGTTTTCGCCGCGCGATCGGCCGCCTCTTCTAATTCTACGAGCTTGAGCAGCTCGGCAATCCGTTTGGCGGCTTCGGCTTTGGATAAGTGATAGAGCGCGCCGAGAAGTTCGAGGTGTTCCCGACCGGTCAGAAAGCGATCGATGGCACGTTCCTGAGGCACATAGCCGATCAGTCGCCGGACAACATCCGCCTCGCGCACCGTGTCGTGGCCCAAGATACTGGCCGTGCCCGACGTCGGCGTCAGCAGCGTGATAAGCGTCCTCAGCGTCGTACTTTTCCCTGCCCCGTTCGGCCCCAGCAGGCCGAAGATCTCACCGGCGTACACCTCAAACGACAGATCGGAGACCGCCGTATGCTTATCATAGGTCTTCGTGAGCCGAGACACCTGAATCGCGATCGCGCGATCCATCAACCCCAGCCCTTCGCACCAGATCGATCGTGGATCATGAATTCGATGAGGTCACTGAGGCGGCGGGCTTGTTGATGAAGACTGTCTGCTTCCAACAGAAACTGCTTTTCCAAGGGCGTACACTCCAAGTACGTGGACAGGGTATTGACGATAATCTCATCGCTGACATCTTCACGAAACAACTCCTGCCATGTCGGCACGTCGCCACGGGATTGGAGATAGGACTCTAGCGTGGCAAACAGTCGGCGGCGGACCATGGGTTCCAGCGAGGTCTCTGTGCCTCGAATCGTGACCGCAATCGTGGCCTCACGGTAGACCTTGTCGTACCACTCTCGTTCAATCACAAACCGTTCCAGCCCCTGTAATAAGATGTTGGACCGGCCATCGGCCAACGTCTGCACGCTCGCCAATCGACCGACACAGCCCATCAAGAACACGGGCGGATGACCATAATAGTCTGTCTCCCATCCATCCTTGAGCAGAGCCATGCCGATGCACTGCCCACTCGTCACCGCATCTGAGACCATGGCACGGTAGCGTGGTTCAAAAATATGCAGAGGAAGATAGGTCTTGGGAAACAGCACGACATTCGGAAGCGGAAACACCGGAATACGGGACGGAATGGGGAACGGCGTCGTGCTGCGAGGCTGGTCACGTTCTGGTTGCTCACGCTCGTGATTGGTCTCCATAGCTCACGATAGCTGATGGCCGACAAAGTTGTCAACGGCGCGAGGTGGGTGTCGTTCACGCATCGAGTCGATGAAAACCCCTATCAACACAGGAGATTTGTGCCGCCACTTGAAGCATGGTATAAGCGCACGCGACACGTAGACATCTCTTGGCCGGTGTGTTCACATGCACAAATTTCTGCGTCATTTCAGGCACGCCATCTTGCTTACCAGTAGCCTGATAATGGTTGTGCCGGGGCTCGCAGCCGATACGGCAGAAGAATTCCGCCTCGCCACGGAAGGCTATCGATACGCCTTTCCGCGTGACCACGGGTCGCATGAGGAGTTTCGGACAGAATGGTGGTACTACACCGGCCAGGTCACGACAAAGGACGGCCGGCCGTTCGGCTATGAGCTCACCTTCTTCCGCCGTGGCATGCCGCGCGAACAGACGAAAACCCTCCCGTCGAAGTGGGCCGTCTCGCACCTGTATCTAGCCCATTTCGCCATCAGCGATCTCAGCAAAGGCCGGTTTCACTATACGGATAGAATGAGCCGCGCCGCGCTGGGCAAGGCCGGTGCGGCGCAAGATCGTCTCCACGCCTGGATCGATCGGTGGCGCGCCGAATCGCCGTCAGCCGCTCCCGACACCCAGATCCTCGAGGCCGCAGAGGGCGACCTCGCCCTCCGACTCACGGTCTCGTCGGAAAAACCTCCGGTCGTGCATGGCACCAACGGGATCAGCCACAAGGGTCCGCTCATCGGACAAGCCTCCCACTACTATTCCTTCACCAGACTGGCCACAACCGGCACCCTCACGGTCGGGGGTGAATCGTTCGAGGTGACCGGCGCCAGTTGGATGGACCACGAGTTCGGATCTGCCGATCTCGACAAGGATCTCATCGGATGGGACTGGTTCTGTCTGCAGCTCGATGACCAAAGAGAACTCATGCTCTATAGGCTCCGCCGGGCAGATGGCTCGGCTGATCCCGCCTCAAGCGGCACACTCATCGATCGTGACGGACAGGGGCATCATTTATTGCTCGGAGACTTCACGCTCGAACCAACGAGTTATTGGACCAGCCCTACAAGCAAGGCTCGCTATCCACAACGTTGGCGCCTCACCATTCCCTCACAGCAACTCTCACTCGAACTCATTCCCCGCATGGCCGATCAGGAACTCTTCCCCAAACGCAGTACACAAGTCACCTATTGGGAAGGCGCCATCGAGACAACCGGCACCGCACAGGGAAAACCGATTCACGGACAGGGTTATATGGAACTGACCGGCTATGTCGAACGGATCATGCAGAAACTATAGCAAGATGCTGAAACAGGCCGCCAGCGGCGTTCTCGCATCGCTCAGAGGCTCAACGTACCGAAGCGTACGCCTCGCCTCTTCGCTCGCTGCGGTCTTGCTGGACAGCCTGTTTGAGCATCTTGAGGCTACTAATGAAGCGCCTAACTCGTGACCCTGAAACATGGAGGTTATCGGAACAAACGGGGAAGGTCAGTACCGATGAGCAAGGACGAGCTCAACGACGTGCGCGAGGTGGTAGATGCCGTCTACCGCTCGGAGTCGCGCCAGGTGCTCGCCACACTCATTCGCCTCCTTGGCGATTTTGAAACTGCAGAAGAAGCGTTGCACGATGCATTTGCCGTCGCAGTGGAACAGTGGGCACGGGATGGCGTGCCGGCCAATCCAAGGGCCTGGCTCGTCTCGACCGGCCGCTTCAAAGCCATCGACGGAATCCGCCGACGCGCTCGGCAGGATGCGTCACTGGAAGAATTGGCGAAGCAGATTGAGTCCACAGCTAGCATCAATGAGGAACAGCAGGAGGACGAGCACCTCGATGACGACCGGCTGCGATTAATCTTTACCTGCTGCCATCCCGCGCTTCCCCCAGAGGCTCAGTTGGCGATGACGCTGCGCGAAGTTTGTGGCCTCACCACCGAGGAAATCGCGCGAGCCTTCCTCACGAAACCTGCCACAATTGCTCAGCGCATTGTGCGGGCGAAGACAAAGATTCGTGATGCACGTATACCCTATGAAGTCCCGTCGGAGAAAGAACTGCCGGATCGCCTGGGCACTGTCCTCCGCGTCGTCTACCTCGTCTTCAACGAGGGATACTCGGCCTCATTCGGTGAAGCCGTCACACGGCATGATCTCTGTGGCGATGCGATCCGCTTGGGGCGGGTACTGATCACATTGCTTCCGCAAGCAGAAGCGATGGGATTGCTGGGGCTGATGTTATTGCAAGACTCTCGACGAGCCGCACGCACATCAGCGACGGGTGAGTTGATTCTCCTGGAAGATCAGGATCGAACGCTGTGGAATCGAGACCAGATTGCAGAAGGAGTCGCACTCGTACAGAGCGCCTTGTCGATGGGGCAGGTTGGCTCCTACACAGTCCAAGCCGCAATTGCGTCGGTACACGCTCAAGCTGCCAGCTCTGCTGCAACAGACTGGGCTCAGATCGTCCGCCTCTACGACATACTGCTCCAAACGAATCCCTCGCCCGTGGTCGAGCTCAATCGCGCAGTGGCAGTGGCTATGCGCGACGATCCGATAGCTGGACTTGCCCTCATTGACGGCATCCTCGCGCGAGGCAAGCTAGGGAACTATCACCTCGCGCACGCAGCACGAGCCGATTTCTTGCGGCGACTGGGTCGCACGAACGAAGCCCGTACCTCCTACCAGCGGGCCCTCAGTCTTACGCAGCAAGAACCGGAACAGCGGTTTCTCATAAGACGGCTAAGCGAGCTGCCGAAATGACGCGGCAAGCCTGCGACAGCCAGGTTTGTCGCAACGGCGTATCGGCGGTTGCAGCAGAAGCGGTCACGAATGATGTGGGCTAGGATTTCTGTTTGAGGTGGCGGAGAAAGTTCGTCACGGAGAAGATCTCGACCGATTTGACCTTCCGATCGAAAGCAGGTCGTCGTCAGCGCTGACGAGCCAGTGGACTCTTGCCGATACCGCGCAGGCAAGAAACTTCCTGTCGTCCGGATCTCTCAGAGTTGGAACCGAGATGGGTTTTGCCCGAACGGTATCGACGAAAGGAAGGACATCTTTTTCAATGAGACTGAGAATCTCCGAACCCGTAAGCTTGAATTTGGAATAGGCCAGCACCCGAACATATTCATCGAGTATCTCGGCAGAGACGACTGGGCAAAGGCGACCGCCTTGCCAAGCTGGAACAAGTTGGGAGGGAGGACCGGAGAACAACAGAGCTGAGACGAGGACGTTTGTGTCCAGGACGGCTCGAATCACCGCGGCCGCCTCCCCCGTTCTCTGGCCCACTGAATGGCCTGGCCGATGTCAGAGGATTTGATCCCCAGGTCGCGGATTTTCTTTCGGATGGTCGCAAGCCGACTGCTATGAGCTGCAACAGTGACCGGTCGGAGCACCACGTTTCCTTCCCGCAGGGACACATCAAAGTAGTCGGTGTCCGGTATCTCTTTCAGAATCTTCTTCGGTAATGTCACTTGGTTCTTCGACGTCTTTTTGGCTAACATGTCTAGTGCCTCCGTGATGTAAGAATATCTTACTTCCTTACTGTAAGGCACCTGAATGCCTACCGCCCTGCGGTACCGCTTCTTCCGTAAGCGGCTCGTCAGATCACTCGCTTACGAAAACTTGTCAAGCATCACCGTCCGGATATATCCGGCAGGTCTGTCGGCCAGAAAATCCAAACCTCCTACGAGCAGGCCTTCGACCTCACAGCCGTTCATACTCTTCGCGCACAAAATGGGGATCGTACGTTCGTTCGAGCCTACGGACAATGAAGTGACCCCGTGCCATCTCCTGGAAATGGTCGATGAACAGGACGTTGATCACGAGGCCTCCGGCCGCACCGACTATGGGGACGGCTTGCGCGGCAACTTTCTCTGAAACGTTCACGCCGAAGCGCGTAGCCAATTGCGTGATGAACCTGACAATGGCTGGAGCGCCCTCTTCGACCAGACCTCTCTGAGCGATGTGCCTCGCAGCATCTGAAACCGACTTGGCCAGCGCGCCACGCATCAGGAAGTAGGCAGACTCACTCGCGTCATCGCTCTTGCTGGGCCCTCCAAGCGCAAACACCTCAAGGCAGGCCAGTTTGGCATCAGGCGTCCGGAGGCGTTCGCCCTCACTGCGCGCGATATCGGCGATGGAACGCAGCATGATCGTGGTCGATACCGGCAGCTCGACCGGAAGACCGAGCAATCCAAGCGCGCCTCCCCCTGCACCGGTCGCAGCCACGGCGAGCTTGTGGAGAAACTCCCACGAGTTCGACTGCGACTTGTCGTCAATTGTCAGCAGCGCGGCCTGCAAGGCTGTCTCCAGCGATTTTTTTGTCGCCGTATTGACGACCTGCGCCCATTTCTCCGGAAGGCGCTGTAAAGCCATTTCAATCGGCATGCCGATCAGTCCTGTGATCTTCGCCGCAAGGCCAGGATTCTCAAGGAGCCCCTTCGCGTACCGCAGCGCCTCTTGATCTTCGTACGATAGATTCACGCGACCCTCCTTCCTTCGAAAATGGTCAACCGGTAGGTACACGGCCACGGCGATCATCGGCCACCTATCGAGATCGTCCTTCTATCAGAAATATCACTCGCTTACATGAACTTGTCAATTGCCCATGCCGAGAGGGAGAAGTCGATGTCGATTTTGACCTATCCCGACGACTATCTTATGACAGCAGGACCTATTTACTAATTGGAGGATGCCGTGGCGAAACCGGTGCAGAAGCGGAAGGCAAAGTCATCCAGGACAGCGGCGAGTGTCTGTTGGTTCGACGTTCCAGCCGATGATATGGGGCGGGCTAAGAAGTTCTACAGCTCGTTGTTCGGCTGGAAGTTTGCGAAGCTTTCTGCAGCCGTCGCCGACTACTGGCACATCGACACAGGTGGAAAGGATGCCTCGCCGGACGGCGGACTCTTGCCGCGCATGCATCCTGGGCACTCGATCACAATCTACGTGACCGTCCCTTCAGTTCACAAGGCTGTGGCAAAAGTCCAGAAACTCGGAGGGACCGTTTGCAAGCCGAAGACCGCTGTGCCACACATGGGCTACTTCGCGATCTGCGAGGACACGGAGCACAATACTTTTGCACTGTGGGAGATGAATGGGAAAGCTGCCTAGTGAAACTGAATTCGGCAGATGACTTACAGGGAGCACATTATGAAATATCTCTGCCTCGTCTACGTCGAAGAAAAAGTCCTCAACGCGATGCCGCAGAACGAACGAATCGCGATCTCCAACGAATCCATAGCCTACTGTGGCGAGCTGCAGAAAAACGGCCAACTTATCGGGGCCTCGCCTCTTCACCCGGTGGAGACCGCGACGACTGTACGAGTGCGCAGCGGGAAAGTCTCAACGACCGATGGTCCCTTTGCCGAAACGAAGGAACAGTTGGGCGGATACTTACTGATCGATGTCAGAGACCTGAACGACGCCGTACGGATCGCCTCGAAATTTCCTGCAGCCCAGTATGGCAGTATCGAAGTGCGGTCACTCAAAGAAAACGGCTGCGCGTGAGGGGAAATGCTCAATGGTGAATGATGAATTGGGAGCGCGTACCATGAGGTTTATGCTGATTGTGCATCATGACGAAGAGGCCTTCAACAAGATCGAGAAGGAGAAGCGCCAACAGATGCTCGCTGAATCCATTGAGCTAACGCACCAGCTCCATGCCGCCGGGCAATATCTAAGCGCCTCGCCGCTGCAGCCGGCGGCGACGGCTGTCATGGTACGGGTGCGCGAGGGCAAACCGCTCGTGACCGACGGGCCATTCATTGAAACCCGCGAGCAGATCGCCGGATATTTTCTGATCAACGCGCGGAATCTCAATGAAGCGGTCAGTATCGAAGGCCGAGTGCCAGGGGCACGAATCGGAACCGTCGAAGTCCGGCCATTGATTGAGATCACGGGATTGCCCCAAACTGAACAGTGCTAAGTGCTGGGGACTGAGTGCTGAGTGTGATAATTCGGCGTGCGAGACCGCGGCGCATAAATGTGAAAGGAGTCGGAGATGAGCAGCGTACGGCTATTGGTCGGAACGAAAAAGGGCGCGTTCATATTGACGTCGGATGGGAAGCGGAAACAGTGGAATGTGAATGGTCCTCATTTTGGAGGATGGGAGCTGTATCATCTCAAGGGATCGCCGGCCGATCCAAATCGCATCTATGCCTCGCAAACCAGCAGTTGGTTCGGTCAAGTCATTCAGCGTTCGGATGACGGCGGCAAAACATGGACTCCGCCGGGCACCAAACCCGAAGATTTAATGAGCCCTGACGGCATGCCGAAGGGCGAGAGCAATATGTTTCTCTACGATACTTCTGCGGAAACTGGGAAACCGCTCACGACGCACCAGCATTACGACGGCTCACAGCGTCCGTGGGAATTCAAGCGCGTGTGGCATCTCGAACCGTCGCTGACGGATCCTGACACAGTGTATGCCGGCGCGGAGGACGCGGCGCTTTTCAAGTCGGTGGATGGAGGGAAAACATGGCTTGAATTGGCAGGGCTGCGCAGCGCGAAAGGACGACTTTGGCAGCCTGGCGCCGGAGGGATGTGCCTGCACACGATCGTCTTGGACCGCGCGCACCCTGATCGAATCTTCGTGGCCATTTCGGCTGCCGGCACCTTCCGGAGCGACGACGCCGGCAAGACATGGAAGCCGACAAACAAAGGCTTGGTCTCGAAGTATGAACTGCCCGATCCGGACGCCGAAGTCGGTCATTGCGTGCACTGCATCACGATGCATCCGTCACAACCGAACGTGCTGTTCATGCAAAAACATTGGGACGTGCTGCGCAGCGACGATGCAGGCGAGTCTTGGCATGAGATCAGCGGAAACCTGCCAAGCGACTTTGGGTTTCCGATCGCCGTGCATTCGCATGAGCCGAACACGGTCTATGTCGTGCCCATCAAGAGCGATTCCGAGCACTATCCGCCGGATGGGAAGTTGCGCGTGTACCGTAGCAAGACCGGCGGGAACGAATGGGAAGCGCTGACCAAGGGGCTGCCGCAGCAGGATTGCTACGTCAATATCCTGCGCGATGCGATGGCCGTCGACTCGCTCGATCCCTGTGGGATTTATTTCGGGACGACCGGCGGGCAGGTCTACGCCTCGTCCAATGCAGGGGACAGTTGGACGCCGCTAGTACGGGATTTGCCCGCGGTCTTGTCTGTAGAGGTCCAGACGTTGCCATGACGCGAGCGCTGAAAATGCCCCCCAGCGGCGTTCTCACCTCGAAAGCGTCCTCAACGTAGCCCAGAGGCTACGCCTCCGGCGCTTTCTTCGGCTGCGGCCTTGCTGGATTGGCATTTTGAGCGCCCGCGAAAAGCAGCAATACTCACTCTAGGAGACAGATCGTCATGATAAGAGTCGTGCTCCCGGCACATCTGCGAACCCTCGCGCGCATCGATGGGGAGGTTATGCTTCGCGTCGAAGGTCCGGTCACGCAGCGCTCACTACTCGACGCGCTCGAAGCACGGTATCCGATGCTGCGGGGAACCATTCGCGACCACGCCACGCTGAAACGTCGAGCGTTCATCAGATTCTTCGCTTGCGAGCAAGATCTGTCCCACGAATCGCCGGACACTCCGCTGCCCGATGCGGTTGTAGCTGGAGCCGAGCCGATTCTGATCGTGGGCGCCATGGCGGGCGGCTAGCACGCATGTCCAATTTGAGCCGTCTCGTTCGACTAAGAAGTACAACGTGGCTTTGTCCGGTCAAGGCCTTCCGGAAGCCTGGTCCACTATCATCAAGCTATAGGAGTCATTCCCATGCGATTCATGATTATCGTGAAAGCGACCAAAGATTCGGAAGCCGGCGTCATGCCGAGCGAACAGTTGCTGACCGAGATGGGGAAATTCAACGAAGAGCTGGTGAATGCCGGTGTGATGCTGGCCGGAGAAGGACTCCAGCCGAGCTCGAAAGGCGCGCGCGTCAGGTTTTCGGGTAGCACGCGCACCGTAATCGACGGGCCCTTCGCTGAGACGAAAGAGTTGATCGCCGGCTTCTGGCTCTGGCAGGTGAAGTCGAAGGCAGAGGCAATCGAATGGGTCAAACGCTGCCCCAATCCCATGAAGGGAGAGTCCGAGATCGAGATCCGCCAGGTGTTCGAGGCAGAGGACTTCGGCGCCGAATTCACGCCTGAGCTCAGGGAGCAAGAAGAACGGTTGCGGGCGGAGACGGCCAAAAAGAAATAGAGACGTTTCCTTCGTGGGCTCGACGCAGGACCGGTCAAGCGCGGTCTGGCCAATCTCGAACGCTTAACGGAACAATAAGAAAGGATGGTCGATATGGGCTACGTTGATGGATATGTCTTGTCTGTTCCGAAGAAGAATCTCCCGGCTTACCGCCGGCTGGCTCTGAAGGCCGGCAAACTCTGGCGAGAGCATGGCGCGCTGGATTACAAGGAGTGCGTCGGCGACGATCTCAATACTAAGATGGGCATTCCGTTCCCAAAAAGCGTGAGGACCAAATCCGGCGAGACGGTCATCTTCGCGTACGTCGTGTTCAAGTCGCGCACACATCGTGACCGCGTCAATGCCAAGGTGATGAAGGACCCCCGCATTCAATCCATGTGCGATCCGAATAACATGTCCTTCGATTGCAAACGCATGGTCTACGGCGGATTCAAGGTGCTGGTAGACGTCTAAGGCCTTGATCTTGACATGAGCTTATGGGCATTGTTGCAGACACCATTCACCGATCACATCCACATGAAGGAGGCCGTTATGCGTTTTCGATTCGTTCCTCTTACCTGTCTTGCGCTGTTGCTCCTGGCATCCCCGGCCATGGCCAAAGAGAAGAAGCAGGACAAACAAATGGACTCGCAGGCGATGATGGAAGTCTGGAAGCAAATGGCCACGCCCGGTGAGCCTCACAAGCTGTTTGCCAGCCTGGCCGGCAACTGGACGACCACGACTAAAGAATGGATGGAACCGGGTAAGCCACCAACAGAATCAACGGGGACCGCAGAGATGAAGATGCTGCTCGACGGACGCTTTCTCTACCAAGAATACAATGCCCAGATGATGGGACAGCCCTTCTCCGGCGTCGGCATCGACGCCTACGACAACATGACCAAGAAATATATGACGGCCTGGATGGACACGATGGGGACTGGGATTTTCATGATGGAAGGCACGGCCAGCGCGGACGGCAAGACCATCACGCTAAAGGGGTCGCACCCTGAGCCGGGCGGAGGGAAAATGACGCACCGTGCCGTCTGGAAGATCGTCGACAGCAATACCCAGACATTCGATATGTACGGGGCTCACCACGGTGGCAAGGAAACAAAGGTTCTGGAGATTGCCTATACCAGGAAACAGTAACGGCCCCGCGGCTCACCGGCAGGCGCGGAGCAACCGGAGGTTGTGCAGCCGCTGGTTCGGGATGCGCTGCGCGTCCCGAACCACGCGCGCCAGTCTCGGGACCTTCGGGGTACGCGAAGCGTCGCCCGAACGGTTCGGGTGAGAGGTGCGACGTGCCGCGTCCTTCTCAACCCGATGGTTAGGCCTGTTGTGAATCAATGATCCGCAGGATGCTATGTTTCAGTTCTGGAAGTTTCTCGTACACCACGTCCCATACGAGCTGATAATCCACCCCAAAGTAACCGTGGATCAGGCGGTCGCGCATCTGGGCAATCGGACGCCACTCAACCTCGGGATGCGATGCCCGGAACTCCTCGGACAGGTTCTTCACCGCTTCGCCGATAATTTCCAAGCTGCGCACGAATGCACGCCGCAACGTCTCATCCGCTGCGAAACGCTCATAGGTCAGAGTCTGACTCTGATCAAGGAGGTACTCGACTTCCACGAGAATATGCCGCAGATAGTCACGCGGCTCGAAGGACATCCGTTGCCTCGGCCAAGATGTGCGGCCCAATAAAAGGTGAGAGTGACTCAGTGGTGATCACTTCAACCCGGTGCTCCAACGTGTCTTCGAGCAGATCCGCCAGCGCCATGAACCGATCGAACGTCTTCTCTGTCGGAGCGAACTCGACAAGCACATCAACATCACTGTCGGGGCGAGCCTCGTTGCGAAGCACGGACCCGAAGAGCGCCAGCCGACGAACACCGAGGCGCCGAATCTCGGACTCAACGGTTTGTAGCCGCCGGATTGCCTCGTCACGGGTGAGGGACATTGTGCTCATGTGGAGAACATACACGAAACATCCGACTGATGCGAGGCGGAAGAACTAACGTAGAGCTAACCGGCGCTGCGCGGCTTTATCGCGCAACGTCCACCGACCGAAGGGAACGAGGTCGAGCGCCATGTTAGAAGGGCTGCTTCTTCTTGCACCACGATTCAAGAATGAAAAGCGCAACAGTGTGCGCCGAATGAACTGCAAGGCGTGCGTGACGTGGTTCGATTTTGTAGCTTGTCTTGCCCGCGCCATGTGCGGAACTTGCATGAGTACGTAGTGCACCGATGCCCTCGGTAATGGAGATTAGCCCCGACAGGATTTGCTGAAGGTCTTGGTCTTCAACGGTGCTTGGATCAAAGCCGAGGTGCTTCCGCACAATCGACCACACCGGCTTCAAGTCCTGCCTTGCGGGCGCTTCGAGCCCTTCCTCCGCGATGTAGACTTTGCACACCGATTCGAGAATGTTGCTCGCAGCGGAAACCGCCTCTCGCGGATTGGACTCGACGTTTGATAGGGCACGGTTGAACTCAGCGTCGATAGACACGAGGTCCCGGTCTTTGATGAACTCCTCAAGAGTTCGGGAAACCGCGCCAAGCGAGCCCACGACTTTGCCGCCTTTAATGTACTGAAGCTCGCACTGCACTAACACTTTCGCTATGCGTTCGCGGTCCTTGAGGCGATATTGATCCCAAGTGTTATCTGGATCAAGCGGCGCCTCCATGTAATTTTCGATAAGGCGTCCAAGTACATCAAGTGGTTTTACGTTCTCGTCTTTGTTTGTGATTCGAAGCCATGCCTGTGCCTTTGCCGGCTTGCTTCCTGGTGGCGGTTCACCCGGCGCGCCAGCATATGTAAAAAGGCTATCCAGCGTTGCATGTGTCTCGCGGTTGGCCGCAATTTCTGCACAAACTGACAAGACGGCGGCAGGTATAGGACGACGCGTCATCTACTGGACCTTCTAACAATGTTTAGCCGATCCGCACAATAGCCGGATTCACCGACTTCTGTCCGTATAACACGCTGCTGCGATTTGTGGAGCCCCACGGCTTTACAGCCGTGGTCCCTTTTGTGACTTCGGTGGAACCCACCGAAGCGAGTCCTCCTTCGCCAAGGCTACGGAGGACACCCACTGCGCATTCCTCCACGGCTTCACAACCGTGGCTTCCTGCGTAGGTGGGTGAACCATACGCCACAATCGCTACCGTTTCAATGAGTTGCGACGATGGGGCCATTTATCAATGGTTCATATGCGGATCGGTCTAGCCCGCATTATTCATGAACACTTCTGCTGCAATCGCCGAGCCGCTGCTACGACGGGCCTTCGGCCAGCGGGCTCGCCCCTCGGACCCTCACCGTACTGCACGAGTACGCATCGGGGCCTCAGGGCTCCACGCGCTGGTCTCGCGACGCGGCTCAGCGATTTCGCGACGAACCGTCATGAATAATGCGGGCTAGCACCCGTCCTTGCACGGGTTCACATCCCATCCAGCGGACTGCGAATACCCCCTGATCCTCGGTGACGCACATGCGTGTAGATCATCGTCGTTTTGACGTCGCGATGGCTTAACAATTCCTGGACGGTTCGAAACCGAGAATGGGGACACTCTACTTTCCAGCTTGGATCTGGTCCAGCCCTCTGTTCGTGGCGGAGAGCGTTCAATCTGTGGTCGCCCTGCTTTTCTACATAGCAGGATGGAATGCCCTTCGCGCGACTTGTGCTGATGCTCGGGTACCACACTCGTCAATCAGATGCGGCCAGCCGCAGGCTGGCGATGCCGATGTTTGAAGTTCCATTCGAGCGAAGCTCTGAATGGAACGAGTTTCGGCGTCGAGCGGCTGAGAGACCTAGTGTGGTCGAGCGCGGCACCCGGAGCGCGGGGGCATTCCATTCCGCTCCTCTATCCATCTTGACTCCCCTCCAACTGCTGTGATTAGGTCTCTCGCCGATCTTCTCCTGAACAGCTGTCTATCATGAAGACGCATCGAGCATACAAGTTCCAGTCGCGGCTCTTCGCCCCCATCCTTGCCATCTTCCTCTGCCTGGCCGGCGCCGGCTGTCAGAAAGAGAGCGAAGCGATCGTCTCCATCGCGCTGCATCCGACAAATGCGAATATCCTCTATGTCGCCACGAACGATGCGGTCTACAAGTCGCGCGATGAAGGCCAGTTGTGGGAGCGCTTTCCAAGTTTCAGCGCAAGGCGGGTGACGACGCTCTCGATCGATCCTCAATTCCCGGCCACAATCTATGCGGGCACGATGGCCGATGCCGTCTACAAGAGCCCGGATGGCGGGCAACATTGGCTTCCCCATAACGTCGGGCTTAAAGAACACGTCTCCTTTATCAATCAATTCGTCTTTCACCCGACAGATCACGATCAAATCTACGCCGCCACGACCGTGGGCGCTTTTTATACCAAGGACGGTGGGCGTGAATGGGAAGAACGCATGGCTGGAATGAAGGAAGTCCACATCGTGGTGTCCATTGCCATTCATCCGCGCGATCCGCGGGTTCTCTATGCGGGAACTACAGGGGGGGTCTATCGGTCTGACAGTGCCGGAATGGGATGGAAGAAAATCAACAATGGGCTGATTCCCGAACAGGAGCTGATGGGAGGGATGTCACTGGGGGTCAATGTCATCATTTTCGACGTAGTCAACCCTGACATCGTCTATGCTGGAACCACCAAGGGCCTCTTTCGAACCGCAACGCGCGGAGAGCAGTGGGAGCGGATCGGGCAATCGCTTCCCGATCTGTTCGTAAGCAGTATTCTCCTCGACCCGTCCCAGCCGAAAACCCTGTATATCGGTGGGCCGGGGGGCGTGTGGAAAAGCCCCGACAGCGGACAAACCTGGACGGCCATCAACAGCGGACTGGGATCGCTGAACATTCGGACACTCGCGATGAGCCCGCGCGATCCACGCCTCCTCTACGCCGGCACAAATGGCAGCGGTCTCTACCGCTCGACCGACGCCGGCGCAGGCTGGACGCCCCTACCGCTCAAGGCTGCGCCGGCTCACAGTTCGTCGCAATAGTTCCAAGGGCTGCTCAAAAGGCCGCGGTGTTGTTCGTGAAAGGTGAAACGTAAAACGTGAAAAGTTTCGCAGGGAGAGAACTTGCAATCTTACGTTTCACCTTTCACGTCTAACGTTTCACGGTTCACCAGCCTGCTAGTAGCCGGCTTTTGGCGCCGACTCGCTATGCTTGTAGCGGCTGCTGTAGGCCAGCATCTGGTCCGACAAGGCCTTCCACTCTTCTGGCGTCATGAGGTCCTTCATTCTAAAACGGAGTGAGAGAATCTTCGAAGCCGACTGCATGCGCCGATTGTTCGCATCATCAAGGGCTTTGGTGAATTCCTCCGGAGTTGCCGAGTAGTTCGCATTCAATTCATAGAGCCGACGATGCCCCGCTCGATCCTGCTCGCGGCTCGCCTTCAACTCCGTCACAATCTCACCGACAATCGATTTGACTTGCCCGGCCTTCGCTTGATCTGTGACGGTCCGATCGATCAAGGCCGCCATGTCTTGCTGGCCCTTCTGCCAGTAGGCATCGCTCTTCCCTTCGCCGGCCATCCCATGATGACGATGGGACGAACAACCGGCCAAGGCGAGAACGACGACGAGCCCGAGTACATATCCATACACACGCTTCATACGATCCTCCTTTGAAATTGGTCTGTCTGGTCTGTTCAGTCTATCTGGCAGGATCCTCAAAAATTTTGACCAGCAAGGCCGCAGCGAGTGAAGGCCCGGAGGCGTACCCTCTGGGGTACGTTGAGGGTCTGAACGATGCGAGAACGAAGCTGGCAGACTTTTTCAGCATCCTGCTTGTCTGTTGTCACAACGACGGTACTTCCCGTATCATCTGTCTGGTCACCATGTCTGAACCGACCGTTCCCACAACCGATCAGGTCCTGGCGCTTCGAGAGGAGTTCCGTCATCACCTTGAACTGTTCTATGCACAGCTCAAACTGGCGCCGCCCTATGAGAGTGTCGAGAAGGCCATTCGTTTCCTCACGACATCAATCCACGCGCTGCCACCGTCGGAACGGGCGAGTCTCGCCACCGACACAACCGCGCGATGGCGGCACTTTCGTCAGGCGTTCGAATCATCCGGGCTCAGCAAGAAACATCGTGGCATCATTGCAGGTCTCGCCCGTAACAGGTCCGGCTTGAACCTCCCTGCCGAGTATGATCAATTCCTCAATCTGTATCTCTAGCAGGATGCTGAAAAAGCCCGCCAGCGGCGTTCTCACCTCGAAAGCATCCTCAACGTAGCCGAGAGGCTACGCCTCCGGTGCTTCATCGGCTGCGGCCTTGCTGGACGGTCTTTTTGAGCACCCTGCTCATTCAGGACGACGATCTCGCCCCTTCCAGAACCTCCCGCAATTCATGATACACGATCATAAGCCGTGAGTTCTCCAGCCGATAGGCAAACACCACCGTAATGACTCCGGACAGTAAAAAAATAAGCCCCAATCCTAGAACCCCGATCGCCAATACCACTCCACCCATCGCCGCCAGTTGTCCCTCCAGATATAAGGAGATCAGCGCTCCCACCGTCCCAACGGCGACGACGGCAAACCAGATACCGGTGAGAAGGACCGAGGACCAGGGAGTGAGCTTTCGACAGAGCACCGCAAGCTCATCGCCTTCCGGAGACAGAGCAATCAACCCTTTCAATGGCCAGAGAGTTCGAAAGCTTAGCGCGAAGAGCCGGTACCGCTGACGAATCACGATCTGGTTCACATCCTGATACAACCGAGCCATGCCATGCGGCAGTAGTAAGATACCTCCGGCATCAAACCGGTCGGCCAGTTGCTTCATCGTCGTATGGGTGAATCGATCGTGCGTGCGGGCAATGCCGCACCCATACCGACTCGCGTCCGGCGTGAGGCGCATAAAGTAGAACCAGTCTCCAAGAATGAGGCCGAGACACAACGCACCGGCGAAGAAGCCAGCGAAGATCATGGTTGTACCTATCCCATAGGGGCCGTAGGTGAATCAAGGGATGGGACCGAGATAATTTGTTGACTCGTTGCGGCGAGTTGGCTAGAGTAGCCCAAGAGGCTGTTCAGGCGGGTCCCCTCGCTCTACTCAGGTGCTCCGCCGCACAAATTTTTTATTCTGTAGCTGCGGCAGTCGGCCATCTCTCTCGGTCGAGGAGCGCACGTTGCCATTAATGTGAAGTCGGAGGTGATATGGATTTAGCGAAGATCGAGCGCGTCTATACGTCGTACGCCAAGATCTATGATCGAATTTTCGGGAAAGTGTTTCACGAAGGACGCCAGTCGATCATTCAGAATTTGAATGCCCAGCCTCATGAAAAAATCCTTGAAGTGGGAGTCGGAACCGGCTTGGCTCTGCCGATGTACCCCCGCCATTGCCAGATCGTCGGCATTGATTTTTCCGAGGGTATGCTGGATCAAGCGAAGCAGAAAGCGGCGGAACACCGGATGGATCACGTAGAATTACACCGGATGGATGCCGGGGAAATGGAATTCAAAGACGATAGTTTCGACACCGTTGTCGCAGCCTACGTCGTCACCGCTGTCCCGGACTATCGCAAGGTCGTCAGCGAAATGATCCGCGTCTGCCGACCCGGCGGACGGATCATCATGCTCAATCACTTCGCGAATGACAATAAGGCCATCGCCGCCATAGAAAAAGTGCTGTCCCCTCTCACAAAGCATTTAGGATGGCGGACAGACCTCGCGCTGCAGACCGTGCTGGACGGCACTCCGCTGCACGTCACCCGAAAGCAGCATGTGAATCCGTTGCGGCTCTGGGCCTTGGTGGAATGTATAAACGAGAAGAATGTGAACGGCAAGACACACATCAACGGCGTAAAAAACGGCAACGGCGCCGTAGGCTACGCACACATCAATGGCACCCGTCTGTCGGAGCAGGCCAGCGGGCAAGCGCTGGGCTAGCAGGCTGTTGAAAAATCCCGCCAGCTTCGTTCTCACCTCGAAAGCATCCTCAACGTAGCCCTCGCGGAGAACAAGCTGTCTTGGCAGCTTGGGGTGGGCGGGTGAGAGCTGGACGCCTCCGGTGCTCCCATCGTCTGCGGCCTGCTTGGGACAAGGCGCGTCTTGGCGCGCCAGGGTTGGGAGGGTGAGAAGTCCGGTCTTTTTGAACAGCCTGCTTAATTTTCTAGTTTCTGCCTCGACTTCACACCTTACCCATCAGCCCTGCGTTGCTGCTCAAATGACTTCCAATTCTGCCAGTCTTCGCCAGGAATGATTGTATTGCCCACCAAGCACTGACCAGAGAATCGCCGGGCGACCAGGTCAGCCAAGAGCGAGAGCACCTGGCCTGTGCGACGATCCTGAACCCCACGAACCCGCAACACCATGCCAAACCCTGGCCCATCGAGCGGTCCGTACAGCATACAGTGAACCCCTGCGATATTCGCGGTCCCCTGCATCGATGCCGGAATCAGATCTCCTTCCCACTGAATAGCTGGGTGACGCCCGGGCGACGAAGTCGTGGCCCGCCAGACGCAGGGAACACCCGCCACATCCAGCTCGGCCAAAATCCATGTGACCGTCGGCCAATCCGGCACCCCGCTTTGAAACGTCCATTGAGCTACCTGCTCCAACGACAAGGGTTCGAGGCTCGGCGCCGCCACTTCCTCCAGCTGCGCTTCATCGCACACCACATAGAGCTCGCCCTGCGGATCGAACCAGAAACGGAGCTTGCCTTCGTTCAACTCCGCTTGGATCACCCCCAATGTCGAACAATCAGCCCCTTCCTGTTCAAACATCGAAAAATCCGTCACACCGGCCATCGTGAGTTTCGCGACGCGAGACATCTGGTGAATACGATAGCGAATCACCACGGTGACCGTGGTCCCTGCCGGCACTTCTCGCCCCGATGCTTCGTCCAGCAGCCGTCGCTTGGACACCTGCACGTCCGTGACATACCCGCCTCGAAACCCGCCGGTATGACCCAGCAGCCAGCGTAAGTCTTCAATATTTACAACATGGCATTTCATCGGGTGAACGCTCGCTAGCCCATGGCGGATCATGATGGGCAACAAGCCCACTTCATGAGCGCTTCTACCGCATTTACCAATGTTCAGGCAAGCAATACGGAGATCAGAAGCTCTCACACATTGTTCATGGAGGTGTATGAGCCAACACTGAACCGCGTCAAAAAAAATCGACGCACAAGCCCCTCGCTGCCCGATGCATACTTGCAAAGAACGATGAGGATCAGAGAGGTGAGCCCATTGGTTGAAGGCTCGTTAGAGGAGAGGACTGCCGATTACAATAGAAGCGCTCATACATCATACGAACGAGCTGAGAGACGAGAGGATGATCCGCGGGCATCTCCCGTTTGGCTTCTATGCGATGTGGTGGTGAACCGCTATGAATAATGAGCCTAGAACATCGGCTGTTGCTGTTTAAGCCCTACCACCTGACGTTCTAACTCCTCGACGCGATCTTGCAGGCGGGCGTTATCGAGCCGAAGCATATCCAAGCGATCCAAAAGCTGCTCTCGCTGGATCTCTGTCCACTCCAGCGTTCGTTTTAACCCGTCCAGCTCTAGCTGGATCTGTTGCCGTTCCTCGGTCATGACTGACATGTGTCTTCCAGATTCCTTACAAAGAAAATTTCTGGCGCAGTATAATTCCAGAATGGACGGATGTCTATATCAACTTGAGAAAAATCTCTCAAAGAGACAAAAATATTTTGAGGTTGGATCCTCTTTTCATCATTTTTTTTGCGACTGGCGAACTTTTGACTTGACAAACATCAAATACAGTCTTCGTTCAGGCACCTTCACCTCACCCGGCCCGTGATTCAAGAACACTTCTGCTGCAATCGCCGATCTGCGCTAGGACGAGCCAGCGGACTCACCCCCTCTGACCCGTATCGTCCTGTCCGACTGTCGAAGAATAGAAAAAGGGCTACGCCAATCAGAATCATGGAGCGCTTGTACATCAGAATGGCTCCTGGGGTCTTAATCTTCATTCCAGTCTCAATCGACCAAAAACAGAAATGATATCCGGATGATTTTCACAGTTTAGATCTACGACACATCAACGTGAAACGGGCCCTCCATCTCAGCCACTAGAGCTTGGGGGCCAGTGATTTGGATTCTCACCAAGCATCGACCTGAGAAGACATGCTTCTCAAGAATTCCACGCGCAATGGGACATCATGCAATTGAGACGTGTGCAGTACTAAAAGAATGGGCGAGGAGGCCGCACTTCTAATATCAAGAAATCTTGGTAATCTTCAGGTCTTTGCAGATTTTTCTGGCGAGATGATTGGTGATTTCAGTATGACGAGGTACAGCGGAGCGGGTATTCAGGGAGGGATGATGCCACCAGGAATGCCTCGCTCCTTCCCGCAGCAACCGCATCCATGCTGCCGAAGATGCCGAAGCAGTTCTTCCCGCTTCATACTGCGATGGGAGTCTCTTCAAAGTTTTCACCGGCTGCACCGCGGGCCTCTTGACGATTGAGATCCAGTGCCTCCACGAGAGTGATTCGCAAGCTTTCGATCAATACTTCTCGGGTACGCTCTTGGCAGTTGACGCCCGGGACTTCTCCAATCCAACCAATCCACCATCCCTCATCCTGCTTAATGACCGCCGTGTAGTTTTGTCCCATCACCTGACCTCTTTCCCACGTGACGCGCTTGCCGCGCATCCTGCTCTCGTGTATACATTCAGCTCGAAGCTGGTTACAAAGTACGGGCAATTATCCTACAATGTCAACGCACGATGTCTTATGATGCGCGCCGTCTGCCTGAAACATGTTCCCTTTGAAGGGCCCGGAGCCTTCGCAACGACCTTGACCGCGCGAGGCGTGAGCCTGGAACGGTATCTCGTCCCACAAGACGGACTACCCAAAGATGCGGGTGACCTCTTGATCGTGATGGGCGGGCCGATGTCGGTGAATGATTCCGATCCATGGATTGCCGAAGAGACGGAATTCATTCGATCCGCGATCCTGGCTGGAAAGCCTGTCATTGGTGTGTGTCTTGGCAGCCAGTTCATGGCGAAATCGTTGGGTGCGACCATACGTTCGGGCAAGGCGCTAGAAATCGGCATGACGCCGGTCACGCTCACGGTTGAGGCAAAACAGGACCCTGTGTTCAGGACGCTGCCGGAGTCATTCGACGTCTTCGAGTGGCATGGCGAAGTATTCGATCTCCCCAAAGACTGTGTGCCCTTGGTCGGTTCCGACATCGCCCCCCTGCAAGCCTTCCGCTATGGCCCTCGGGCATATGGGCTTCTGTTTCATGTGGAAATGGAAGAGAACGGCATCGAATCGTTGTCCCGCGAATGTGCGTCGGACCTCACCAAGGCACGCCTCTCGGCCCAACAGGTGAAAGCCGCGGCCCTTCCCCACCTTCCACAACTCCATCACATCGCCGATCGACTCATCGGCCATTTGCTTGATTCCACACGTTGATTACCGCCTCGTTCCTGAAGTAGCCTAGGGGCTCCGCCGCGCCCTCAATGCGGTTCATTCTAGAAAAGGAGCACTCTGCACCATGGCCGGTTTTCCAATTGAAGTCGCAACCAGAATTAAAACACTTCCACCCTATCTGTTTGCCGCCATCGACAAGATGAAGCAGGCAGCGATTGCCAAGGGCGTCGATATCATCAACCTCGGCATCGGCGATCCGGATTTGCCGACGCCGGCTCCGATTATCGAAAGCCTGGCTCTGGCAGCCAAGAACCCCAAGCACCATCAATATCCCTCCTACGAAGGGATGCTGTCGTTCCGAACCGCGGTGGCAGACTGGTACACACGACGTTTCAACGTGACGCTGAATCCTGCCGATGAAGTGCTGACCCTGATCGGCTCGAAGGAAGGAATCGGGCACATTCACTTGGCGCTTGTCGATCCGGGCGATATCGTCCTGGTCCCGAGCCCCGGCTATCCGGTCTACCCCGTCGGCACCAGCTTCTGCGGCGGCGTCTCACACCTCATGCCGCTGACAAAGGCAAATGGTTTCTTGCCTGACTTGAACGCGATCCCCAAGGATGTGGCGAAAAAAGCCAAGCTGATGTGGCTGAACTCGCCGAATAATCCCACGTCGGTCGTCATGACCAAAGACTACTTTAAGCGCGTGATCGAGTTTGCGCAGGAGAACCACGTGATCGTCTGCCACGATGCAGCCTACTCGGAAATTTATTACGACGGCACACCTCCTGTCAGCTTCATGGAAATCGATGGAGCCAAGGACGTCGGCGTGGAATTCCATTCACTCTCCAAGACCTACAACATGACGGGCTGGCGCATCGGCTTCGTCGTCGGCAACAAGGATGTTTTGGCCGCGCTGGGCAAGGTGAAGAGCCAGCTGGACTCCGGCGTATTCGAAGCAGTGCAGGCCGCAGGGATCACGGCACTGGGATTGGATGATTCTGTCACAGACAGCCTACGCAAAATCTATCAGGAACGGCGCGACACCCTGGTGCCTGGACTGAAGAGCCTGGGCCTTGAAGTCGATCCACCACCGGCTGCATTTTATATCTGGGTCACCGTGCCAAAGGGATACACCTCCGCCTCATTCACGGCACACTTGCTGGAAAAGGCTGGAATCGTGACGACCCCAGGCAACGGATTCGGAGCGCCGGGGGAAGGATATATCAGGATGACCGTCTGTACGTCGAAAGAGCGATTGGCGGAAGCGGTGGAGCGGATTAAGAAGGCTGGGTTCTAGAACCGTGAAACGTAAAAGGTGAAATGTGAAAGGTGAAGAACACAGAGATAGATCCGAACTCGTTTCACGTCTCACGTTTCACATCTAACGTGGCTTCTATGGAGACTGCCTACATCGGATTCGGCTCGAATGTCGGCAATCGGCTCGATTTCTGCGATCGGGCGGTGACGTTGCTGAGCTTGTTGCCACACTCGCACGTCACAGGAGTATCGTTGCTGTATGAGACCGAGCCCGTGAACGATCATGCCAGACCTGGTAGCGGCTGGTTCCTGAACGGGGTCGTGCAGCTTGAGACAGATGTCACGCCGAACAGCCTCTTGGCTATACTCCGTGAAATTGAACGTGCGCTCGGCCGGGATGAAGAGAATCGATCAGGTCCCAGAACCATCGATCTGGATATCTTGCTCTACGGCCAACGAGTTATCGACGAACAAGATCTCGTGGTGCCACATCCCCGCATGCACCATCGCCGGTTTGTCCTCATGCCGTTGAGTGAGCTCGATCCGCTCTTCGTGCATCCGGTACTCCAACGCACCATCAGCCAATTGCTCGCCGAGGCCGGAAAGCAACCGGAAGTTCGCCTGCTATTTCCCCAGCCCTCGACCCGCTATGGATCTCGCCCTGCTTGCGGCCCGCAGCCAGGCTTATGAAGATTATACGTACGCTACCCTCTATGACTGCGTGGAGCGAACGACTACGCCGGGAAGGTATGACCATAGGATTCGTGCCCACCATGGGCGCGCTGCATGACGGCCATCGCTCCCTTATCCGAGCCGCACGATTACAATGCGATGCGCTCGTCGTGAGCATCTTCGTGAACCCGACACAGTTCAGCCCGACCGAGGATCTGGCCAAGTATCCAAGACCCATCGCGAAGGATCGTTCTCTCTGCCGCGCAGAAGGTGTGGATGTCTGTTTTGAACCGACCGCACAAGCTATGTACCCAGAAGGATTTCAAACGGTCATCACTGTACCGGCCATTACCAAACTGTGGGAGGGTGCATCGCGCCCCCACCACTTTGGCGGCGTCGCCGTCGTTGTCACGAAACTATTTGGAATGGTCAGGCCACACGTGGCTCTGTTTGGCCGGAAAGACTACCAGCAAGCTGCTGCCGTGAAGCAGTTGGTGAAGGACTTGAATCTCGGTGTGGCGATTCAGGTGCGCCCGACAGTCAGAGAGCGGGATGGGCTGGCCATGAGTTCGCGCAACGTGTATCTCAGCGCCAAAGAACGTCGGATTGCGCCCTTACTTTCTCAGGCACTCCAAATCGGTAAACGGATGATTGCGGATGGGATACGTGACGTGGCGGCGATCGAGCGAGCCATGCGGCAGACTCTCAAACAGGAACCCACCATTCAGGTTGAGTACCTGGCCGTCTGCGACCAGAACAGTCTAGAACCTCTGCCCGTCATCACGACGCGCGCGGTCATCTTGGTCGCTGTGCGAATCGGGTCGATCCGCTTGATCGATAACATGCTGGTAAAAATTTCCAGTTGAAAGATCAGCGCTATGCCGCCCCCTGCTCAGCCACAATCGGTTCGATGCGAGCCGGCGAGTAGGTAGCCGGCTTCACCCATTTCCCATCTGCACGCTTATAGCCTCCAACCTTGCTCATGTTGGACCGATGCACTTCTCGAAAGACCGGATCCATATCGATGCCATAGGATACCGCCGCGCCATAGACGACATAGAGGAGGTCAGCCATTTCCTTCGCAATAGACGAAAGGTCTTCGGCCTCGAAAGCTTCTTTCAACTCATCGAATTCCTCTTGAATGAGTTTGACACGCAGTTCGCGCGTCTGTTTGTCGACGACCGTCGGAACTGAATTGACGACAATATCAAAGGTCCGATGAAACGCTTCAACCATCGCCTGTTCATCAACCATCAGAGACTCCTTATTCACTGTCATAGGGCAAGGCTTTGCGGGAGACCAATTCCACCGGATCCAACATGGGGATCTCTTTCTCCGACGAGACACCGAGTTCCTTGAACCGACGAGCGGCAGGCAAGATTCTCGTCTCGAGCGATCCGATCGCTTTATTGTAGGCCGAGACACTTTTCCCCAACGCCTGCCCAACGTCATTCAAATGCTCTGTCAGTACAGCCATTCGCTCGTACAGATCCTTTCCCAATCGCCCGGCTTCCTCCGCATGCTCGGTCAATCGCTCCTGCCGCCACCCGTAGGCGACCGCTCGTAAGAGTGCCATGAGCGTCGTGGGTGTCGCAAGAACCACGCTGCGAAGGAATCCATCTTCAATGAGTCGTGGGTCATGCTCCAGCGCCGCGCCAAGAAACTGTTCACCCGGAAGGAACAGCACGACAAACTCCGGAGCCTGCGCAAATTGATTCCAGTAGGCTTTCACGCTCAATTCATCCATCCGCGACCGCACTTGAGCGGCATGACGCCGCATGCCTTCAAGCCGTTGCTCGTCAGTCGCCGATTCATGCGCATCCAGATACCCTGCCAGTACGGTCTTGGCATCCACGATGATCTGCCGCCCACCCGGTAACTGGACGACCATGTCGGGACGGAGCCGGCCTCCATCGACTGTAATGGACTCCTGCTCGAAAAAATCGCAATGCGCGACCATGCCGGACAACTCGGCCACTCGTTTGAGCGTGATCTCACCCCACTGGCCGCGGATGGCGGGCGCACGGAGCGCCTTCACAAGGTTGCCGGTCTCAGACTGCAACCGCTGCTGTGACTCAGCCAGAAGCTTGAGATGCTGATCGAGGCCGCCATACGCCGATTGCCTCGATTGCTCGAGCTGCCGAAGCTGGTCATCGTATCGATGCAGCGAGTCTTGAAGGGGCCTGACCAAACTATCGATCGCCTGTTGCCGCTGAGCGAGATCGCCCTTGGCCTCGGCTTGGAGCGTTTCGAATGAGCTGCGCGCCAGGCTCAGAAAGGCTTTGTTGTTCTGCTTGAGAGCTTCGCCGGAAAGCGCTTGAAACGTCTCTGCTAATTCCTGTCGGGCCTGGCCCAGCATGGTCTTTTGTTCGTTGAGATGAAGCACGGCCTCCGTGGCCTTGGTCTCCGCCACCGCACGGGCCCGAGAGGCTTCCGAAAGATCCTGCCTGACTCGATCAAGGTCGAGGCGATCCCTTTCAGCCCGTCGGCGCAATTCGTCTGCCAGCGACTCTGCCCGCTGCGCCCGTTCACCGATAGTCAGCAGTTCTGCCTGCATGCTCGCACGGAGGCGAGCCGCAACCCAAAACCCGACGATGAGTGCGCCGAGGAGACCTCCAACGAGAACTCCTGCACCAAAGACCATGCTGTCAATCATGGGTGACCGTCCACGTCATGTCGCCGACCCATATTCAACCAGGATGTTGGGTGTTGCAATGAAGAGAAAATGAAGCTCCCCGCAGCAGCCTACTCCGCCGAAGTAGCCGCTTCGGCTACGAAGGCTGGAAGCTGCGGGGTATCTTGCGAAATTCTCCGAAGCCATTACCCTCCTTCGCCAAGGCTACGGAGGGTTCTCCTCGCCTTCATCCCCGTAGCAGCCTACTCCGCCGAAGCAGTCGCTTCGGCTGCGAAGGCTGGAAGCTACGGGGTATTCAGCGAAGGATAATAATTTTGAAGAATACGTAAAGGTCCATGAAAGATCAAGGACCACAAGCCTACGAGCCCGCATTTATTCATGAGGGTTCGTGACGAAACCGCTGAGACGCCAGGCGAGACGGGCGCGCGGAGCCGCGAAGGAGAAAAGCATACTTGAACTGTATGTTGACTGACTGAGCGGCGAGCCCGCCCGCCATTAGGCTTGTCGCTGCGGTGTATCGGCGGTTGCAGTGGAAACCTTCGTGAATAATGCGGGCTAGGGAACGTCCTAGCTCCTCTTACGCGATCTCGACGGTATGATTGATGATGAGCGGTTGTCATGCCTGTTCACCGACACGGTTCATACTCCGGGGGAGACAGTGTGGAGAAACATAGAAAAACAGGACAACGGCTCAACCAGGGGTAAATTGTCCAAGAGCTGGGGTATTTGCCAGGTCATTGATATCGCGAAGGTTGCTACAACCATACACAACACTAGAGACGGTAATTCATTGTGGGGGTCGCTATGACGGACAGAAGACTACGAAACTCTGACGGAGAAAAACCTGACGATCATCGGTCGAATGGCGTGCTTCTTGGGATGAGTGCCTGCGGGCGGTGCGGCGGGCTCTTAACCAGAGATGAGGAGTTCAGCCTGTCCATTGATAGAAAGATGCCGTCGTTGCGCTGCATCCAGTGTGGTGAGTGGCTAGACGAAATCATCCTGCGGAACCGCGGGGTGTCCAGAGGACGGGAGACACCGAACCGGCAACAGACCGTCCGAATGTGATTCCTCTCATGAACGCTTACGGTTAACGGGAATTGCATGTGGCAATCAGTGGGAGATGGGCGCGACAGTAAAACCAATTAACTCATCAATAGGGGGAAACAGAACATGCAACCATCGAATAACTACGAATCAGGGAATCTGTCGGTTTTTATCACAGGAGCGTTGATCGGCGCGGGTGTCGCACTCCTCTTCGCGCCACAGTCAGGTGAGCAGATGCGCGGGCTTCTTCGCGACTATGCGGCACGCGCCAAAGATGAGCTCGATGACGTCGTCGACCAGGGCGCCGACGCGTTGGACAACACTATGGAACGCGGCCATGAATTCGTTGAGAAGGGGAAGGATTCGTTGCGAGAGGCCGGTCGCCAGGTAAAAGATTTTGCCGAGGCGGGCAAACAAGCAGTCAATGAAACAAAGGATGAGATGGCGTCGCAGCATCGCTAGGCGTCGATAGGCAGCTGTTCCCAACCAGAAAACTCATTTTTATCCATAGGAGTATTATTATGTACCGTCTATTCATGATCGCCATTCTCGGATTGAGTGCGATGAGTCTTACAGCCTGCGAATCTATGACCGGAAAAACCGCAGGCCGAACCATAGACGACGCTACGACGACCGCATCGGTTCAAGCAAAGTTGACGAATGACAAGGCGTCCAATTTTACGCGCATCAATGTAGATACCGAGCGGGGTGTTGTCACGCTGAACGGTGTGGTACAGACCGTAGAGGAGAAGTCACGAGCAGAATCCCTCGCGCGTATGGTGGAGGGGGTGTCGAAAGTGAACAACAATCTGCAAATACAATCCTTGTCATCGAGTAATTGATTTGTGGTTAGGGGATAAATGGCGTCACATGTTGAAGGTCCGGCCCAGTCTGGGAGGAAGAAATATAGGTCTTAGAACCTAATACGGGCGAGGACTCTATCCTTCAATCAAGGAGGGGATTTCGTGAAACCAATCCAATATCTAGGCGTGGCGTTGCTTCTCCTGGCGGGGTGTCAGGGCACGCCCACAGTAACAAGGAGTGGGGACGTCAAAGATGTAATCGTCGGGGATAACCTTACGGCAGGAGAAGTAGCTGTCAATCCAGGTGATGAAGTTCGGTGGGTCAACAAGAGGACCGCACCCGTGCGAATCGTCTTTATCGACGCTCTGTCGGACAAGCAGTTGTCATGCAAGAATAATTTCGGTGGGTTGATGACACCCAGCGATACAGCAAAACTGGGCACGAACGAAAGTGCCAGCGTCTGTTTCCGAGATCCCGGATATTACCGTTATACCGTCAGGATGGAATCGGCCCGGACGACCGGCGAGCTCAGCGCTTCGGGAGTAGTCAAGGTTGGAGGGCATGGAGGCCGGGCCGCTGGTCAGCAAACCAGTGATCAAGACAGGGGTCGTACAAGTGGACAAAGCAGTGATCAAAACAATGATCAAGCTGGTGATCAAACCGGTAGTCCAAGAAAGACAACGTCGACCACCACCAGTACGACGACGACCACTGAGGAAATTCGTGTTCCAACAAAGCCTCCTCAGTAAATGAATGCAATATATCGAATTCTTTGACGATGGCGGCGATCTTCCACAGGCTGAAACGGTTGACTGTTCGATGGACAGGGTTTCGTGATTGAGGAAACTGAGTAGAGGGATTCCTTCTGCGGCGATCCGTAAATATGGAACACACAGATGCCGGTAAAAAAGTTCGGTATGCGGTGGTGGGGTTGGGTCACATTGCGCAGGCGGCAGTGCTGCCGGCGTTCCGTCACGCACGCACCAACTCTCAGCTGAGCGCCCTCGTATCGGGAAGTCGAGCCACATTATCCAAGCTGTCCACTACGTACAAGGTTGAGCATGCCTATGATTACGATCGCTACGATGAGTGCTTGGAAAGCGGCGCAGTGGACGCGGTGTACCTGGCCCTCCCCAATCATCTCCATAAACGGTACGCCGGCGCGGCATTACGAAAGGGTATTCATGTCCTTTGCGAAAAGCCATTGAGCCTGACGGTCTCGGACTGCAAAGCGATTATTCGCGCAGCGGAGGAAGGTGGAGCGAAACTTATGGTCGCGTATCGCCTCCACTTTGATGAGGCGAATCTGAATCTTATCAGTCTGGGGCAATCGGGCCGTCTAGGAGATCTGCGCATTGTGCATTCGCTATTTACCCAGCAGGTCCGTAAGGGAGATACGCGACTAGACCCGAAGGTCGGTGGAGGCCCCTTGCCCGATATCGGGATCTATTGCATCAATGCGGCTCGCTATCTGTATCAAGCGGAACCGCACGAAGTGGTCGCGATGCGACTGAAAAACAAAGACCCCCGATTTCGTCGCGTAGAAGAGATGGACGGAGCGCTTCTGCGATTCCCAGGGGACCGTCTGGCATCGTTTGTCTGCAGTTTTGGAGCGTCCGACCGTGCCGACATCGATGTCGTCGGAACCAAGGGGAGTGTGCGACTTGAATCCGCCTATGAATATTCAGTTGGAATGAAACAAGTCATCCGTATCGGTGGACGCACGGAGACACGACACTATCCGGTTCATGACCAATTCGCACCACAGCTCCGCTATTTTTCGGATTGCATTCTTCGGAACCGGGAGCCCGAGCCGTCCGGCCTCGAGGGGCTGATCGACGTGACAATCATCGAAGCATTGCGACGGTCGGCGCGGACCGGACAGCCCGTGAGCGTACAAGTGGCGTCGAAAAAAACCCGTCCCTCCCTCGCACAGATGATGCGAATTCCGCCGCCCAAGGTGCCACCCCAGGTTCACGCTCCGTCACCGACACGTAAAGTCTGATGCGATGCTCATCGGAGTCACACCAGGATATGTTCTTCCTCGAATTACAGTGAGGTGACGATGCAACAGGCTCACGACACAGAACGATCGGGAATTGAGACAGTGCTAGGCGGACTCTTAAGAGATGTTCGCGCGCTCGTGCGCCAGGAAATGGCCTTGGCGCAACATGAGGTTCAGTACGAAATCGGCAAGATCATCAAATCAGTCCTGTGGTGTGGGATGGCTGCGGTGCTGGCACTGATCGGATTGTTCGCGGGCGCCGCGGTCTGTGTTCTGATCCTCTATGAGTATACAGGGTTGCCTGCCTGGGCTTGTGCCGCAATAGTGAGCGTCGTTCTCCTGGGTGGGGCGTGGGGGCTCGCGGCGGCGGGATGGGAAGTGGCAAAGTCCGTTCATATCATCCCACTACGAACCGTCCGAACCCTGATGGACGACGCCAAGTGGATGGCGGAGTGGGTGCGCACGCGGTTTACGTAGATAACGCGCTCGGGCCTGCCACCCACCGCATTTGAGTAAGCCGATAGTCCCTCTACGATCATCTTGCTGGTTTTGAGCCGATGTCTAGACGACAGCTATTTACAGTGACCTTTCTGTTGGTGTTTCTTCTGCTCCTATGGCAACTAGGACTGATTCTCAGTCCGTTCTTCTCGCCGATTCTCTGGGCTGTGATCCTCGCGACCACGACATACCCTCTGTACATACGATTATTAGCTTGCGTGGGACAACACGGAAATGTGGCCGCCGGAATCATGACGGGTGGAGTACTGATCATGGCGGTGGCTCCTGCCGTATACGGCATGATCCTCGCCGGTCAGCAAGGGATGGAAGCGTATGCTCAAGCTTCAGAGTGGCTGAAGGGAGGACATCTGAAAGACATAGGCGTTGTGCTTGCCAAAATACCCGGGGTCGGAGGGCTGATCCAGGAATTGGCGGGCCGTCTCATTGTGAGCGGCAGCGGGCAAGTCGAGGACTCCCTCCTGGAAGGCGGGAAGGCCGTCAGTGGCTTTCTTCTTTCGCAAGGGGCGGATTTTGCCAGGAATGCATTGCTCCTCGCAACAAACTTTCTCATTATGCTCTTCACCCTGTTCTTCTTATTTCGCGACGGACCCCATATGTGGGATACAATCTTCCGGGCGATTCCCCTCGAAGAGGAGCACAAGACAAAGATCTTCGAACGTCTCAATACGACCTTGAAGGCTGTCGTGAGGGGCACGTTACTGACCGCCGTCGCACAGGGTGCGACGGCCGGGGTGACGTACTACTTATTGGGAGTGCCTTTTTCAGTATTTCTCGGTGCGTTGTCTGGGCTGCTTTCTCTGCTTCCCGTCGGCGGCACAGCGATAGTGTGGGCGCCGGTCGCATTATACCTATTGTTCAGCGGGGCGGTAGCCAAAGGCGTCATTCTCATCGGGGTCGGCCTCGGCCTGGTGGGCCTGATGGACAATCTACTGCAGCCCCTTCTCGTCGGCGGGAAAGCGCAGCTCCCGGTGCTTCCCCTATTCTTAGCCTCGTTGGGGGGCCTCGCGTACTTCGGATTTCTCGGTCTATTTCTCGGCCCCGTTCTACTCGCCGTCGTCCTCGTCACGTTTGTGATCTACCAGGAAGAATATCAGCAACAAGGCAGCGGCATGATCATTGGCGTCACGAACGATCCTCACGAAGATCTGCGGTCCGCTCATAATTTGACTGATAAGACAGTGTGACGCGGTGTGATCATCCGGGAGGCTATCCGACATTGCCTTCGTGATAAGGCGAAGGAGACGTGGCCGGATGCGAGACCTCTGATCGCCCGGTAGAACGGTCTATGCCAAAGAGGTTCTTACGAGGAAGGTCCCCAAGAACTAGGGGAACTCCGAGTGGTGAAGCGGTCGGCCCCATGCGATCATCGGTGATAAGGATGAGAACGCCGTCACGGTATCGGAGACCGTCAGACGGAATCTCGGGAAGGAACTTCCCACGCCGTTGGATTGCGGCGAGGCCGTCGAACTACGAATCAAATACAAGGAGGACCTATGGCGAATCATGCACAGACGATCAGGACCAGAGCCACCTTCATCACATTAATGCTCCGTGAAGACCATCAGAAAGTCAAACAGCTGTTTGAACAATTTGACAACACGACGATGACAAAGAAACGGGAAATCGTGAGGGAAGCTCTCGCAATCCTGGAAGTCCATACCAGGCTCAAAGAGGAACTCATTTACCCTGCCTGGCGGGAACATATTCACGAGCAGGGCATGGATCTAATGGACGAAGCTCGCGAGACACTCCATGTCGTTCACGCGCTGATCAACACGCTCAAGAACATGAACCCTGAGGATAAGCGATACGAGCCCATGTGTACGGCCCTAAGGGAGCAGGTCACACACCATATCAATGAGGAGGAGGAGAAGATGTTCCTCCTCGCAGAGCGGACCGACCTGGATTGGGAGCGACTAACGACACACGTGGTACAGCGACGTCAAAGCTTGGAGCAAAAACCGGTATGGCTGCTTGGGGCGCCCGTGATTGTCAGGGCACGCGAGACAGTCTGTGCTACGCGTGCGGTTCTTTCAGGCCGATCAGGAGGCTGACGCGAGCGGCAGAGTTCGCACCGAGATGAGGAAAAGGAGGATAGATGGCGCCCATAAAAGAATACGCAATGACACCAGGTGGAGCCTTTGTACGACAAGCAAGGGAGCAGGTAACCGAACAGGCCGAAGAATTGGCCGGCTCAATCAGTCCGACCCTGGACTCGGCGACGCACACGATACAGGATACCCTGCGACGAACCCAAAATAGCGCTTGTGCTGCGATGGGACTGGTTGCGGACGGCCTCGACACCTCAACCGCGTATCTCAGTAATCGTGGAATGGTTGGTGTGGTCGAGGACGTGGCGACGATTATCCGTCGCCATCCGTTGAAGGTCCTGGCGCTCGGAGTCTCAGTGGGATACCTGCTCTCTGGATCCCGGCGGCGGTGACGCCTGGTTCTCATGCCGAAATATACTGTGGGATCTGACGGCGGAAGGATGATCCCCTCATTGACTTAAAGTTTTGGGACTAAGACAGAAAGGGAAATCATGGACAAAGGCGCGGATCGCATTGCCCAAGACATCAAAGATATCGTCCAGACCAGAATCGCAATTGCCGAAAAACTAGGAGCCATCGAGCAACATGTAGGATCTACGATGCAACATGCGAGGACTACAATGACTCAAGTTGTGGACAAAACGACCTCATCTGTGCATGAAACATTGAAGGCGACCAAAGAAGCCTTTGATCCACGCGTCCATGTCACACGCCACCCATGGGTGTTCGTAGGCGGGACCTTGATCCTCGGCTATGCGGTCGGCGCCCTCTACCGTCGTGGCTGGAGAATCGACGGAGTGGTCCCCTATTATCCGCGTGGCGCAAAGGGTGCGGCAGTGATGCCTCCGAGCGGCTCACCCTCGTCCGAACAGCAAGAGTCCGGAGTGTATTCCTTCTACCCTCATCGCGAAGCGGACAATGCGAGGAAGGAACAAGGCCGGTCCGACCGAGTCACATTGTGGGCTGAGCTGGAACGAGTCCTCCAAGACGAACTCGGTGTCGTACGGAGCGGCTTCGTCCGATTCGGACGTGGTCTCCTCCACGAGATGCTCCGTCAAGCCGTACCGGCCCTCGTGCAGATAATCGCAGGCAACCGCCGAGAACGGACCTCTCAGTCCGGGCATGAGTCAATGCGTCGATGAAGCTCCCCGCAGCAGCCTACTCCGCCGAAGTAGCCACTTCGGCTACGAAGACCGGAAGCTGCGGGGTATCTTGTGAAATTCTCCGAAGCCACTCCCCACCCTTCGCCAAGGCTACGGAGGGTTCTCCTCGCCTTCATCCCCGCAACCTACTCCGCCGAAGCAGTCGCTTCGGCTGCGAAGGCTGGAAGCTACGGGGTATTCGGCGAAGGAGAATAAATTTCGTCTCTATACCGTGTCGCCTGCTTAAATTCGACGTCTGCCGGCGGCCTCATCACAGCTGCAATCAGTCAGCCGCTGCCACGACAAGCGGTTCCCCTGTCCTGGCCCACGAAAACTTCACCCGCGAGCTCAGTTTCTCACGGGCTCCCCAGTCGGTCTCGCGACAGAGCTCCATTTTCTCTGCGAACCGTTTCGAGTACTGAGGACTAGGGTACAACCCAGTCTTATACCTTCCTCGGCCACGGCATAATCAGAACGGTGAGAGTATCAACAGCGATGAAGACCTATTGGAAGATGTAGCCGGCGCGTCATACTGGATGGGCGCTGCAGTCGTTTCCATTCGTAATCATCGAGTGGCAGATTTCATTTATTCATAAAAAGGAGGGTCGCTTATGTTCACCAAATCTCAGGAAGCCGGCGCGTCATCGGTAACGGATATGCTGCGGGAGGACCATAAGAAAGTGAAGGGTCTCTTCGAGGAATTTGAGCGGGCCGAAGATACCAAGGCCAAACAGCATATCGTCGAGACGGTGTTAATGGAACTGGAAGTGCATAGCAAGTTGGAGGAAGAACTCATCTATCCGGCCATTCGCACGGAAATCGATGACGATGATCTGATGGATGAAGCGCTTGAGGAGCATCATGTCGTGCACGGGCTGCTCGGGGAACTGAAGAAGATGAAGCCCAGCGACGAACGCTACGATGCCAAATTTACCGTGTTGGCCGAGAACGTCCGGCATCACATTAAGGAAGAAGAGACGGAAATGTTTTCGAAGGCCGAAGATTGCGAGATCGACTGGGAAGCACTCTGCTCTCAAGTCGTGAAGCGGAAGGAGCAGTTAACGGCAAAGAAGACCCCCAAGAAAAAGTAAGTCAACTTATCGGTCTATTGAGCAACGGGGACGCCGAGCGACAAGCATGCGCTCGGCGTCCCCAAGTTGTCGGTGTTTAGAGGAATATATGGGGCTGAACGTCATGTGGAAACTGCTGAGCGCCACCTACACAAAATGGACTGCAGATCATGCCCAAGGCCTAGGCGCCGCCTTGGCATTTTATGCGATCTTTTCCCTGGCGCCCTTGCTCCTTATCGTTATTGCCATTGCAGGGTTAGTGTTCGGACAGGAGGCGGCGCAAGGCGAGATTATCGGGCAGATTCAAGATCTCGTCGGCGAGGAGAGCGCAAAAGCCATTCAAAGCATGATCGAAGAAGCCCGGAAGCCCGCCGCAGGCGTGATTGCCACGGTCCTGGCCCTTGTTCTGCTGCTGCTCGGGGCCACCGGTGTATTTGCCCAACTTCAGGAAGCGCTGAACACGATTTGGAGGGTCGAGGAAAAGCCGGGTGCGGGCATGTGGCAAGCTATCAAGGACCGCTTCATTTCGCTCCTGGCGGTTCTCGGCACCGGATTTCTGCTGTTGATCTCCTTGGTCATCAGCGCTGGGTTATCGGCGATAAGCACGACCCTGGAAAATTTTCTTCCGGTCCCAGGATTGGTATGGCAACTCGGTAATTTCTTCGTGTCATTTGCCATCGTCACACTCTTATTTGCCATGATCTACAAATTGCTCCCCGACGCATCCATTCAGTGGAGCGATGTGTGGATCGGCGCGATCATCACGTCGCTGCTCTTCACGATCGGCAAGTTTTTAATCGGATTTTATCTGAGCCAGAGCGATGTCGGCATCGCCTACGGGGCGGCTGGGTCTCTCGTGGTCATGTTGATTTGGGTCTACTATGCGTCGCAGATTTTTCTGTTCGGCGCCGAGTTCACGGCTGTGTATGCAGAGTCTCGTGGTTCCCATTTGGCGTCATCGCCGCACATACAAACGAAGCCCGTGGTCAAATTGTTCGGCGCCACGAATTGAAAGATCGGACTCGTTCGCATGACAGGAATACGGGAAGTCATCATCATCGGCGGAGGTTTGGCTGGACTGTCTGCGGCCCTGTATCTGGGTCGGAGCAGGCGGGACACGCTCCTGATCCACTCAGGCCGATCGATGGCCAAGTGGGAATCGAACGTGCAGAACTACCTCGGCTTTCCTGACGGAATCGCCGGTACGGATCTTCTTACGCTCGGCCACGCGCAGGTGACTCGTTTTCACGTGGAGATCATCGAAGATGAGGTTCGTACGCTCACAAAGGATGACGACACGTTTCATCTTCAGTGTCAGCAGGCGAACTATTATGCGAAACGAGTTTTGATCGCAACGGGACTGACCCATCTTCCACCGGATATTCCCGGTGTCAAAGACTGCCTTGGGAAAAGCCTGTTCTTTTGTAAGGATTGTGATGCGTATCGCGTGCAAGGAAAACGGATCGTCATCATCGGACAAAACAATGAAGCGGCGGACTATGCGCTGGCCATGTTGCTGTTCTCACCGAGCGTGATGATTGCGACCCACGGCCAAGTGCCCACATGGGATTCGGATCACGCCGGATGGCTGAAGGAGTATCTGATCCCGATTCGTCAGGATCGAATCTGTAGGGTGGAGCATGACGAGGGACATCTTCGAGTTGTGACCTTCGAGCAGGGCGACCCAATCAAGCTCGATGCAGCCTTCACGACCCGAGGCGACGTTTATCACAATGCCTTGGCTGAAGGCGTTGGAGCCTCGATCGATACGGAGGGAGAGATCATCGTGGATGCCTTCCTGAAAACGAGTGTGCCCGGTCTCTATGCAGCAGGCTGCGTGACTGCGGCGAACTGTCAAATGATCATTGCGGCGGGACAAGGGGCCATCGCAGGGCAGGCGATCAACCGGGACCTCTTCGACGAAAGCCTAGGAAAGCATGCGTTACCCTTGTTTCAGGCAACTGGTTCATCAGATGTAGGGAGGGAGCGAGCAAGGGAAGCTGCGGTATGAACGGAAAGGCTGAACCAACTCAAAAACGATTTTCGAAGGCAACTGGGATCTTGCCTGATGCTGCGCACGGGGCGGCCAACAGGGGTCTTATATAGTCTGCATCGTAAAAATAGGAGGGCATCGAACGTGGCTAAAGGGAAAGATGAAAAGAATGACAAAGACAAAGACCTCGCGAAGTTCAAGGAGGACGCTGCAGAGGAATACCTCACGACAAATCAAGGACTCCGAATCAACGACGATCAGAACTCGCTGAAAGCCGGCGAGCGCGGACCATCGTTACTGGAAGATTTCCACCTGCGAGAAAAGATTACCCACTTTGACCATGAGCGAATTCCAGAGCGTGTCGTGCATGCGCGAGGTTCAGCCGCCCATGGGTATTTCCAAGTGTACAAATCGTTGGCCCCCCTGACCAAGGCCGTATTTCTCCAAGATCCGTCGATCAAGACGCCCGTTTTTGTGAGGTTTTCGACGGTCGTCGGCTCGCGCGGCTCATCCGATCTTGCCCGCGACGCCCGAGGGTTTGCGGTGAAGTTCTATACACAAGAAGGAAATTACGATCTGGTCGGCAACAATGTACCTGTGTTCTTTATCCAAGATGCGCTCAAATTTCCTGATCTCGTGCACGCGGTGAAGCCCGAGCCAAATCATGAGATGCCACAGGCGGCGGCAGCCCACGATACCTTCTGGGACTTCATCTCCTTGATGCCGGAATCCATGCATATGATCATGTGGGTCATGTCGGATCGCGCCCTCCCGAGGAGCTACCGCATGATGGAAGGCTTCGGGGTTCACACCTTCCGGTTGATCAACGAGAAGGGGCAGGCCCGCTTCGTGAAGTTTCATTGGAAGCCGCTGCTTGGTCTCCATTCGGTCGTCTGGGATGAGGCGCAGAAAATCTCGGGGAAAGATCCGGACTTTCACCGGCGCGACCTGTGGGACGCGATCGAAAATGGCGCCTATCCCGAATGGGAATTTGGGATACAAGTCGTCGAGGAAAAAGACGAACAGAAATTCGGCTTCGATCTGCTGGATCCCACGAAACTCATCCCTGAAGAATTGGTCCCCGTGCAGCGCATCGGCAAAATGACTCTCAACCGGAACCCGGACAACTTTTTCTCGGAAACAGAGCAAGTCGCGTTTCACCCGGGCCATCTCGTGTCCGGGATCGATTTTTCCAATGATCCGCTCCTACAGGGGCGTCTCTTCTCGTACACGGATACGCAACTGATCCGGTTGGGTGGGCCAAACTTCCATGAGATTCCGATCAATCGTCCGGTCGCGCCTGTTCACAACAACCAACGCGACGGGCATATGCGGCAGGCCATCAACGACGGGCGAACCAGCTACCAGCCGAACTCACTTGGCGGAGGCTGCCCGATGCAGGCGAAAGCCGACCTGGGGGGTTTTGTCAGCTACGCGGAAAAGATGTCAGGGACAAAAGTAAGACAGCGAAGTCGGAGTTTCTTCGATCATTTCAGCCAAGCCTCGCTGTTCTGGCACAGCCAATCCGAACCGGAACAAGCCCACATTGTGAAAGCCTTCCGATTTGAGCTTGGCAAGCTGGAAGTCCCCGCCATCCGGGAGCGCATGATCGGCATGCTCATGCAGGTCGATCCCTCTCTGGCCAAACGTGTGGCACAAGGACTGGGGCTCAGCGTTCCCACGAAGTCCCCCACGCTGTTGAACGAGAGCGTGCCGGCGGATGGGAACCCCGCAGAGTATCAGCCTAAATCCAACAAAAGCTCAGCGAACCGCTCGCCCGCGCTGTCGATGGCTAATTCCGTGAAAGGCGGGATCAAGACGCGCAAGGTCGCGATCCTCGCCGCCGATGGAGTCGATGATGCGGATCTTAACGGTATGAAGAAAGCGTTGATCGAAGCCGGCGCTCAGGCAAAGATCGTGGCCCCTCGTCTTGGAATGTTGACCGGCGCGAAGGGAGCGGAGATTCACATCGATTTCAGTTTCCTCACCTCCAGTTCCGTCCTCTTCGATGCCGTCTATATCCCAGGCGGGGACAAGAGCATCCAGGCGCTCCAACAAGAAGACGACGCTATAGAATTTGTGAAGGAGGCCTACAAACATTGCAAGACCATCGCAGCCAGTGGCGCGGGGGGGCGGTTTGCGCGCATGGCATGTCTCGGGCGAGATCTCGCAGGCAAGTCCGAGCATGAAGGTGTTCAGAACACCGGGTATGAGGGTCTCATCGTCGGTAAGGAGAATGATACCCGCGGCGTGGCCACTAAGTTCATCAATGCGATGGCCAGCCATCGTCATTGGGCGCGAGAATTGAAGTCTCAGCCGGCCTGAAGCATGAATGACCCAACCCGGGCCTCTCAGGGGAGGACACCATGGGGTCGAGGAGGAACAATGAAAACAGCTATTTCCAGTTTTCAGGGTGGAAGTACGGCGGTAGCGGTGAAGTCACAGGGAAAATCACGGGGAGCCTTGGCCCTGGTAATGGGGGTTGTGTTATTCGCCGCACTTCCCGGGTGTGTGAGGTTGGGGTTTGGGAGCGGCGACGATTCCGACACGAGGGTTTCCAAGAACGCGGCAGAGGCCGCGATATCCCGAGAAGTAACGGAAATGGTCAAGCTCTATCGATTATGCCTTCAAAAGCACGAGGATAATCCGGTAAAGGCCAGAGAGAACTGCGGCATGTACAAAGATGCCATCCGGGACCTGGCTCCCGACAATACGAGAACGATTGTCGCGGAGGTGTTAGATCGGCTGCGAGACAAAAGTCATAAGCCATCGAATCAACGCGACATCGGACCGTAGTTTGGCCATCGTTGCAAGGCTCACGATGCCACGTACAGCAGCACTAGACAAGAAAGCATGCTGCAGACTCTCGCAGGGGAATTTAGATTATCCAAGATGCCACCGCGGTGGGATAAGGAGGGTTCATTATGGGGAAAGCTTTTATACTTTGGCTACTGGGAGTTCCGTTCACCTTGCTTGCCATCCTCTGGTTTTTCGGTTTCCTTCGATAAGGAGGACCAAAAGACGAGGGAGACGACGGAAATTCTGAACACGTGCTCGTCGAGCATGCGGCGGGAGGCGTGGTGGAGGATCGAACGTGCAAAGCCGGTCTGCTGCGCATCGTTGACGAAGAGAATGAAACCTACGTGATGAAAGGAACCGACCGATGAGAATTGCCCAGGTTGCCCCCTTGAGTGAGAGCGTTCCGCCGAAACTCTACGGCGGCACAGAACGGGTCGTGTCCTACCTCACCGAAGAACTCGTACGACTTGGTCATGATGTGACCCTGTTCGCAAGTGGAGACTCAGTCACGACCGCTCGTCTCGAATCGATCTGCGATCAGGCACTCCGTCTAAATAAGGGAATCTCCCTTCACGACGCGCCCTTATTGATGCATTTACTGATGGAGCAGGCGATGGGGAATGCCAGGCCCTTCGACATCATTCATTCTCATCTCGATGTTCTTGGCTTCCCCCTCGCGCGGCGGAATCCGACCCCTATGGTGACCACATTCCACGGTCGGCTCGATCTCCCAGAACTGCAGCCCGTGTTTCGTGAATATGCAGAGATGCCGATGGTGTCGATCTCGAACGCTCAACGGACACCGGTTTCCTGGGCCAATTGGCAAGATACCGTCTATCACGGGTTACCAAATGATTTGTACGACCTGCATCCGAACTCCGGAGGCTATCTGGCATTCCTGGGGCGCATTGCCCCCGAGAAGCGACCGGATCATGCGATTGAGATCGCCAAGCGGGTCGGGATTCCCTTGCGGATTGCGGCGAAGGTCGATCCGGCAGATCAGGAGTATTTTCAGACCGAAATCGAGCCGCTGCTTTATCACCCCTTGATCGAGTATCTCGGGGAAATCACGGACGCAGAAAAATACGATTTCCTGGGACATGCGAAGGCGCTCGTGTGTCCCTACGACTGGCCGGAACCATTTGGTCTGGTGCTCATTGAATCACTCGCGTGCGGAACGCCTGTGTTGGCCTATCGGCGCGGATCTATTCCTGAAATCATTGAGGACGGAACGACGGGATTTGTCTGCGAGGGGATTGACGAGATGACAGCAGCCATCCAACGCATTCCTGAAATCGATCGTCGACGCTGTCGCTGGGCTTTCGAGCAGCGATTCAGCGTGGCACGAATGGCGCAAGACTATCTCCGGGTATATGAACAAGTGATTGGGAACGTCTGCGAGAGGAAGGAAGAGGCCATGGGTTTCGTCTCGACATTCTCCAGCAGTACCTAAACAGGGGGTCATCCTTCCTGACTGCAGGAGGATGATCTCCTTCAGCTCAGAAGGAGGTGTAGATGAAATGCCTTAACGTGATCAATGTGGCTATGGCCATTGTCACTGTCGGCCTTATCCTGGTTCTGGGACATCGAGTGGAAGCCCAGTCGCCTTCGGGTTCTTCAGTTTCAAAGATTGTGACAGGCGAAGTGGCTCAGGTCGAAGGGGGATTTCATAGGACCACAGATCCCCTAGGCCTGGACACACTCGATATCGTGGACAAGGCCTATGTCATCACAGATCAAGCAGGGAGAGAGGTGCGTCTCGAACTCAGTGACGACACGATAATCCGTAGCAGGGTCATCCCAGGGGATAGGATCGAAGCCGAGATCTCCTCCGAAGGTCACACCCTCTCGGTCACGCGAATCGAACCGTAACTCACGAGGTCGCTCAAGCGGAGTGGACTGGAAGATCGGAGTGCGCCTATCCCCACATCATGAGGAGGAACATGTGATGGAAAGACAACAGGAACATACCAGGAGAAACACGCAATCCGACAACAAATATAACCCCTCAACTCCTTCCTTGCGTCACTCCACCTCCGTGCAAAACGAAGAAGAGAAACAACAAGACACGGACGCGCATGCATCTATGGCTCAATCTCACGCATTATCTGGCGAGGATCACACACGAGTCGCAGAATTGGCCTATGCGCTGTATGAGCAACGTGGGAGAACGGATGGGCAGGATCTGGAGGATTGGTTCAACGCGGAGCAGCGAATTATGAAGAAAGGACGTTCAGGCAGAAGTTTTGACGAGGTCTGGTAAGCCTCTTTTCGATGGAAATACCCGTTACTACACTGTGCTCGAACGATAGTCTCATCGCTATTCCACTCATCATCAAGGGGGACCATCATGGCAGAGAAAAAATGTGCGCATCCATCATGCGGCTGCGCAGCGGAAAAAGGAAAAGAATTTTGCTCCGATCCATGCAGGAATACGAGTCTATCGGGACGCTGTCCCTGCAACCACCCGGGCTGCAAGGAGAAAACTTCCTAAAAGCCAATTGATGCGGATCACCACCCCCTTCTGAGAGATGAGGCCCATACTCCCGAGAATTGAGACGTAAGGGTTGTCTTCGCAAAAAAACTAGGGAACAACCCAGTGCTAGCGCCTCCATGGCCGCGGTATACGTACAGTAACAGTAGGGCGAGCGAGTCGAGGAGGGATCGTGAAAATTCCCACAGTCAAATATCAGTCAGGACTGGAGGTGAGCCTCGCTGCGTTTCTTCTTGAAATAACCTCCCTCAACATCGGACAGAGCCGGAGACATTCTATCCATAGGAAGAGTCCCGGCGGGTCGTACGCCGGAAACCCTTCATCTCACAATCAACAGGAGGAACAACATGAACACCGATCATTTCAAGGGTAAATGGAATCAATTCAAGGGCGAGCTCAAGAAAAAGTGGGGAGAGATTACGGACGACGATCTTATGGCAGTGGAAGGGGACTATGACAAGTTCAAGGGGCTGATGCAGGAACGGTACGCTGACCGTAAAGACGAGGTCAGCACATGGGCGGATGAATGGTACCGAAACGCCCAAACGAAAACGAAAGAACCGGAGACGGTCGCACGTTCGGGGCGCACGTAGCTCAACAGATCCGCCCCTTCTTTCTCCTTCGGAAGAAGCGAGATAAGCGAAGCTATCGAGCGCTTCCACCGGATTCCGGCAACGGTTGCGAGGGCGGGCCGTCTGTGAGACGGGCTGTTCGATCTGGCGATACTAAAGAGATGTGCTGATCGCAGGCTGACATGAGCATCGAAGAACGGCTGGAGATATATGACGCAATTTCCACCGCGTTTCGATGACGTGAGTCGGCGAATAGGTGCGGTGGGTCTGAACAACTACCGCACCTTAAAATGCCCACGGTAGAAGACGGGATAAAGAATAGTGAAGGGTCTAAAACGATGAAATTTCAACAGATTTACAGGGAGGTTCCAGGATGTGGAGCGTAAAAACGATTGTGACCGGTTTCGCACTTGCTATTGTGGGGGCTTTAGCCCCGATGACCATTCCACAGTCCGAAGCCGCGGATAACGATTTGTTTAAACAAATGGACATCGGCTTCTTCTCGATCGGTGGTCGAGCGACCTATTACGATCCGCAGGAAGGACAATCGCGGTGGTTCGGTGGCGCACAGGTCCGAGTCAATCCGTTTAGATATTTGTCTTTCGAAGGGTCCGCCGACTATCGGCAACAGGATACAGAAGGTACCAAGACGCACACCTACCCCGTGCAAGTCTCTGCATTGATCTATCCTTTGGGTCACACTCGCTTGGCCCCCTTTCTGCTCGGCGGAGGAGGGTGGTACTACACCACGGTTAAAGGACCGGGCAATTTCGACGACACGCAAAATCGATTCGGTGTCCATGCCGGAGGAGGGCTCCAATTCTTCATCAGCGACCACATCTCGATCGACAGCACGTATCGTTACATTTGGCTTGAGAAAATTGAATCGAGAGACCAAAACATCAAAGATAAAAGCTTCAACGACGACGGCCATATGGTCACGGCCGGCCTCAACTTCCATTTCTAGCCGGTTGGTCGGGACGGACGATTTCCGCCGCCGGCAGGCCGGCGGCGGACGATACCCACGTAGTGAAGATCTATCGGCTTATAGAAGTGCCCGTCAATTTTCATCGAAGGAGGTTCCATTATGCTGAGCTGGTCCATTACATTTCTTGTCATCGGCCTGGTCGCGGGTCTCCTGGGTGTCTCTGGCGTCGCAGGGACGGCGACCCAGATCGCCTATGTGCTGTTTGTCGTCTTTCTCATCAGCGCGCTTGTCAGCTTCATTATGGGAAAGAAGCCTCTAGCCTAAGTGAAGGCTGGGACTATGGACCATCTACGCCTTGAGCGATTCTGGAAATTTCGGCGATCGACGAATCGTACTTCCAGCTAGGCCGCTCTTCGGAGGGGACCGTGGTTAGGGCTTAGGGGCTGGCGGACGACTAACAATGTCACGAACTGCGGCATAGAGGTCAGTGTTGATGGATTCTTTCGGTAAGAATACGGCAGCCCCTGCCTCGAGCATGGATTGGGCGACGTGTGGATCAGTTTGAACGGAGAGTCCGATGACTTTGATCAGGGGATGTTCCTTCAAAATCCGTCTCGTAGTTTCAGCCCCATTCCAACCGGGCATCTGCATATCCATAATCACAACGTCCGGCCTGAGCGTGCCGACCAATTGAAGAGCCTCCTGCCCGGTGGATGCCTGCCCTACCACGGCCAAGTCGCTGTGTTCATTCAAAAGACAGCGAACCCCTTCTCTCACCAGTTCGTGATCGTCGACAATCAATATCCGCACCGCGGTCGATGCGTTCCCGTCGGAAAGATTGTCGACGGACAAACATGAGTGGCACTGTTCCCCACCTACTGCGCCTTCTGAGGCAGCCGACTGCTCCCTTTCGGTCGCCGGCGCCTCGATGCCCGCGTCGAGCGACGTACAGGGCAGATGGAGCGACGCAACCGTTCCCTTGCCCGGCTCCGATTGCAGGTCGAATCCCCCACCCATGTCTATCATCCGCTCGCGAATGCTGAATAGCCCGAACCGATCGGAACGATCGTTGCGCAATTTTTCGAGATCGAAGCCGCATCCGTGATCCGACACAGTGAGGGTTAATACATTCTGGGCGTAGGTCATCGAAACGGCCGCACGATCGGTTTGTCCGTGTTTGAGCACGTTGAACAATAATTCCCGAACCGACTGGAACAGCAACACGGCATCTGCCTCTGGAAGTTGCAGGTCGTGTACGCCGAGAGACACCTCGACGTCCAGAATCTGCTGTCGACGCATCTGATCGCCCAGCCACTTGAGGGCGGCGCCCAGGCCCCGCTCGTATAGAGCCTGCGGGGTCAGTTCCGATACCAGCGACCGGGTATAGTCGAGTGATTGATGGAGCAACTTGTCGACATCTTCTACGATCTTCCGCACTTCTACATCGTAATCCTGCTTCAACAACTGGCCCACCTTCATGCGAGTCACGACCAGCAGTTGGGCCAAATAGTCGTGCAACTCTGTCGCCAGCTTCCGCCGCGCCGACTGTTCAGCGACTGTTAAGTCTGTGGCGAGGGCCCGGAGCCGGTCGTAAGTGGTTGAGAGCTGCTGTGTTCGCTCATTGACCCGCTCTTCCAGCGTGTCGGCCAGTTCGCGAAGCCGCTGTTCGACTTGTTGACGTTCGATGAGTTCGTGATCCTTCGCGCGAGTGGCTGCCTCGAGTTCGGCAGTTCTCTCCACGACCCGCTGTTCCAATTCTCGGTTCAAGACCCGCAGATCTTCTTGAACACCTGCATATTGTAAGCGTAACTGCTGTTCTCTCAATGCATGACGCACCGCCTCGCCCAAACGGCCCATCCGGTCCTTGCGGAGATAGTCGGCCGCGCCGTTGCGCATCAGTTGCACGGCTTCTTCTTCCCCGATGGCGTGCGACACGACGATGAAAGGAATCGTCAGCCCGCTTTCTCGCAAACACTGTAATGCCTCACCCGAACTGAATTGCGGCATGGCATCGTCTGAAATAATAATGTCCGGGGGATCTTGGGTCAGGCGGTTCATGAAGTCCGCCTGTGTATCGACCCGCTGCCACTTTATGTCGAAGCCGCTTTCCCGCAATTCCCTGGCGGTCAATTCGGCATCCAACAGATTGTCCTCGAGGAACAAGATGCGCAAGTTGTCCATGCGTCTAGTCCTTCCCCTCAGAGTACAATTCAGTCGGAAGCTGGTTCAACAGGATCCAATACATGCCGAGTTGTCGGACTGCTTCGGTGAATTGGGAAAAATCGACCGGCTTGACGACATAGCTGTTCACGCCGAGGTTGTAACTCTCGATCAAATCGCGATCTTCCCTTGACGACGTCAACACCACGACAGGAATGTTCTTGGTGCGCGGATCCGATTTACACCGCTGGAGGATCTCGAGCCCGTCGACCTTGGGGAGTTTGAGGTCGAGAAGAATCAATCGGGTATTCGAGCAGAGGGTCCGATCGGCGTATCGCCCTGTGCTGAAGAGACATTCCAATGCCTCCTCGCCATCCCGTACCACATGGATTTTGTTCGCTAATTGATACTTACTGAACGCCCGCAAGGTAATTTCCACATCTTCGGCATTGTCTTCGATCAATAAAATCTCCGTCCCATTCGTCATACTCAGGCCTTTCGTAAAGAAAAAAAGAACGTGGCGCCCCCATCCACCTTGCCCTCTGCCCAAACCCGCCCTCCATGGCGGGAAACGATGCGATGCACGATGGCCAATCCGACGCCGGTGCCCTCGAAATCCTCTTTCCGATGCAATCGTTGAAACACGTTGTACAACTTGTGTACATATTTCATGTCGAACCCGACGCCGTCGTCCTTGACATAGTACGTCACCGCCTCCGCGCTCGCGTCGTCCGGCATCCATCCGACTTCGACTCTGGCTTCATCCCGATGCTTGGTGTACTTGATCGCGTTCGTGATCAAATTGGTCCAGACGAGTTTCAAGAGTCGCCGGTCACCCTGGCAGGAGGGTAAGTCGCTGATGATCACATCGATCCTCCGGCCTTCCCGTAAGATTTTCAATTCGTCCGTCACCTCCCGCGCCAGATCTCCCATCTTGACTGAACGGACACCCATGGGCTGCCGACCCAGTCTCGAAAACTCCAGCAGATCGTCGATCAACTCGCCCGCCTGCGCGGCAGCCTTGCGAACGACGGTCAAGCAACGTTGCGCCTCGGCATTTAACTGAGGGCCATGATCCTCCTCCACAATCCGGCTGAAGGCGTCGATGGTGCGCAATGGGGACCGCAGATCGTGGGAAACCGAATAAGAAAATCCTTCCAACTCCTTGTTCAATTCGGCCAGTGCTGACGACTGGCTCCTCAGCCGTTCCTCGCTTGCGAGCAGAGAAGCTTGCGCCTCACGCAACTCGGTGATGTCCGTGTTGGTGCCGAACCACCGAATGATTCGACCCTCTTCATCTCGAACGGGCAATGCTCGCGAGAGAAACCAGCGGTAGGCTCCGTCAAAGCCGCGTAGCGGAAATGTGTCTTCCCACGGCTCGCCGGTGATATGCGCTTGCCGCCATTTTGTGACGACACGATCGAGATGGTCGGGATGGTGGACTTTCTCCCATCCCCAGCCCTGCATCTCCTCGAACGTCGTGCCGGTGTACTCATACCAACGCTGGTTGTACCAAAAGATCCATCCTGTGGAGTCCGCCGTCCACGCGAACTGCGCTATGTTGTCGGCCATCATGCGGAACCGGTCCTCGCTTTCCCGCAGCCTCTCCTCAGCACGCTTGTGCCTGGTCACGTCACGAGTAAAGCAGCGGGTATGGACAAACTTGCCCTCCTCAAACAACACATTCGAATTGATGAGCACGTCCAGGATCGAACCGTCTTTGCATCGGACTCTTGCCGGATATTCGCGCAGGGTCTCACCACTGGCCAGCCGGACGAGGATATCCTGAATGATAGGCTGATCGACGTGAAATTCGGCGATGTGATGGCCGACATATTCCTCTCGGCTGTATCCGAGCAGTTCCAGCTCGGCCTGGTTCACCCGCATGATGATTCCGTCCGGTCCGACCCAGTGCAGGCCGGTGCTGGCATTATCGAAGAAGTCGGAGAGATCCTGCTCACTTCGGCGCAGAGTATTTTCGATGCGTTTCTGCTCCGTGATATTCCGCGCCATTTTTGAGGCTCCGATGATTCTCCTTTGAGGGTCGATCACAGGCGACACGGTCAGCGAAATAGTAACTTCTGTCCCGTCCTTGCGATGCCGGATCGTTTCATACCCCTCGATGGTCTCACCCCGCCTAACCCGTTCGAGAATATGGGATTCTTGGTCAAGGAGGTGAGGGGGGATGATCCAGCTCAGGGGCTGTCCGATTATTTCATGTGCCGCATACCCGTATAATGCCTCCGCTGCGCGATTCCAACTCGTCACGATGCCGGACAGATCTGTCCCTATGATCGAGTCGGCCGACGACGTCACGATGGAAGCCAAATGAGCGGCCGCCCGCTCGGCTTTTTTCTGGTGGGTGATGTCGACGAGCATGTTGATGGCGCCGACGAGCACTCCCTCGCCATTCCGCATCGGCTCAGGATGAGGCAGCACATGGCGTCTTGTCCCGTCCGGCCGCTCAATGACAATTTCCTGGCCGCGTATTGCCCGGCCTTCACGCAAGGTGACCGCCATCGGACATTCGCTCAATGGAAGCGGAGTGCCGTCGGGACTGTAGATTTTCCACGATCCGCACCACAGATCCTTGCCGACTTCCGGTTCGCGCCCCCACAAGTCGACCGCAGCTTGGTTGAAGAACGTCACGCGGCCCCGCTCGTCGCAGGTATAGATGGCGCCGGGAAGCGCTTGGATGAGATCGCGATACCGGGCTTCCCTGTCTCGCACCTCGGCTTCGGCTTTCTGTCGAGCCAGAATTTCGCGTTTCAGAGCGGACACTTCCTCATTTAACTTCTGAAACCCTTGAGTCGCAGAAACGAGAGGGGACATTCGAAGCCAGACGGTCGTCGATGACTTCGAGTCTCCTTGCTCCAAGAGAGCCCCTCGCACACGGTAGCGGACGAGTTCGCCTTGTGAGGTTCGACGATGCGCGGCAAACGGAAGGGGAGCAGATGTGCGGCAGCATCGCTCGATGATGTCTCGATACGCTGAATCCTCTGTTCCCATGATCTGGGAGATCGAGCGACCGACGATCTGATCCGCCCCAGTTTCGGTGAATGCGAAAAACGCCTTGTTCGCCGACTGGATGACCGCATCGGCAGACACGACGACGACCGGTTCAGGGAACACGTTCAGAAGTGAGTCGATTTCTCGCGACATCTTCATACCCCCTTGAAATACTCTCGCCCCTCGACCCCTTCCGCCTCGGGCGTCGGCTTCACATACACGACCACCCGGCAACCGGCATCATGTTGCGCAATCGTCTGCTCCAACACCACCTTCGAATAGCCGAGATTCTGGGCGGTGATTGAACCGAACACATTGGACGTCATCATGCACAAAGCCGGTCGGTCCAGCACTTTATCGCCGAACGGACAGCGCCGGTTCCCTAGAACGATCTTGTCGTCGGTCTCCTCGATGACGTAGAAATCGCCTTGGATACGCCGCTTCAAATCGACCAATACATCCCGCACTTGCTCGCGGGTGAGCGTTGAGACTCGCAACGCCCGTTTATACTCGCGATCGATTTGCTCGCCGATTTTCTGGCCCACCAGGCTGATAAACCCCTCGGCCTCCTCAATCCCAACCACATCCTGCAACGTGCCGCTCAATTCTCGAATCAGCATGCGGGAAAAAACATCCCGCTCCAAGGGAACGTCCAGCTCGGAAACGGGCACATCGGCTCGATCGATGGAAGGTGGCATGGAGAGCTCCTTCGTTGTGAGGTTTATCCGGCATCACGATTGATCTGTCACTCTGAATACACAACCATGCGAAGACTTCAATAGTCTATGACCCCGCGGACCGTTGGGGCAATAGGTTCTTGGCGAATATATCCGTGCAACAACTGGAGGGACCTAGTGGAATCCCTAGTACTGGGTGAGGGGGGGGCAAGTATAGAGACAATTGGCTCGGGTGCCCACCTAGGAACCCCTAGTCGCAACGGTAAATTATAGACACACTCAGGCCGTCATCCTGGGCACCGCCGATGCATCACTAGTCTATGGTCAATGGCTGAAGAAGAGCAAGCTGTCAGCATGACCACCGCTTCCTGAGCAACCACCACTCTATGCTATCTACTGGGCCACTTCTTAATTGTCCGAACAAGGACCAGTAGGGTATACTAGCACCATGCAAAAAAAGGAGGAGCTGTGACATTTTATACGTTCGAAATACTCGTTGAGAAGGAGCCGAATGATGAAAGTTATTCGGCATATAGCCCCACCTTACCCGGCTGCTTCAGCAACGGCAAGACGATCGAAGAGGCGAAACACAACATCCGTCAGGCGGTGCAGCAACATATCGCCAGTCTCCTTGAGCACGGCCAGCCCATCCCCCAGCACGAGCACCTCGTCCATGTCGAAGAGTTGACTGTCGGAGTGCCATAACATCCAACCATGAGCAGAATGCCACAGGTGACGGCTGCTGAGCTCGTCAGGTTCTTAAAAGCGCACAGCTTCATCGAAGATCGACAAACGGGGAGTCATCTTACTCTTTGGAATCAAACCAGGAGAACCTCCGTCACGATTCCCATCCATTCAGGTTGCGATATTGGCAGAGGCCTGGCGATTCGTATTTTGAAAGATGACGGATTTTCGG
>Ga0163153_10000657_pt1 | contig 59038 bp, 25 predicted proteins | sample OliLakLV19MP6IB1_FD_148629 | JGI IMG/M metagenome (GOLD analysis project Ga0163153, IMG submission 148629) | Freshwater microbial mat bacterial communities from Lake Vanda, McMurdo Dry Valleys, Antarctica - Oligotrophic Lake LV.19.MP6.IB-1 | ecosystem: Environmental > Aquatic > Freshwater >... | reverse complement strand
GCAAATCGGAGTGCAACTCTTCAAAACATCATTGCAAGTCCGAGTGCAACTCCTCCAAAACAAAAAAAAGTGGTTAATCAATCGCGCTTGAGGGGATTCATTCTGCAATAGAATAAGTAAATGTATTTGACAATGTCGGAGTGCAACTCCTCCAAAACATTACTGCAAATCGGAGTGCAGCTCTTCCAAAACATCATTGCAAGTCCGAGTGCAACTCCTCCAAACATCAGGAACATCAGGAGTTATTTGTTCATCATGGCTTCTGCGCCAGTCCAGTTTTCGGGCACTCCATTTCGCTGGTGTTTAATGGCAATATGCAAAATGTAATCCGCTGCATGATCCTCCGGATCCTGATCGAGGATACCTTGAAAAACGGTTACTGCCTGTTCAAAATTGCGTTGCAGGTAATGATCCATACCCATATTAAAAAGCGCCAGGGATTTCATTTTAAGGGTAAGTGCATCGACCGGATAGCCGTCAATGCACTCTACGATACTGAGTAAATTGTGTTTGCCTTTTAATTGGACTTTACCTAAATGCCTTAAATGATATTTTTCAGTACTTATAATCTGACGAAGAGTCTCCCCGCTCATCAATAAGGGGGACCGATAATATTTGGTCAGACTCTCAATCCGGGATGCCGTATTGACTGTATCGGAAATAGTAGCGGCATCCAGGCGGTATTCATCACCGGTAATACCCATGATCAATGGTCCTGTATGCAGGCCAATACCTGCCTGAATAGGGAAAAGCCCGGATTCCTTTCTTTCTTTGTTCAATTCCTGTACTGCCTGTTGCATCAATATAGCCGCCCTTAACGCATCTTCAGGCTCTTCCGGAAACAAGGCCATAATGGAATCTCCCAGATATTGATTGATAAAACCCCTGTTGGAGCGGATGATGGGACCCAGCCTGGCATTAAAGGCTGAAACAAAACGAAAATTTTCCTCTGGGGTCATTCGCTCGGAAACGGTAGTAAAATCGCGAATGTCAGTAAACAGTACGGTAACAGTTTTGCCAACCTGATCACCCAACATGACATCGGTCAGGGACTCTTTGCCCAAAGCCCGGATAAATTCATGCGGTACAAACTTTTTAGTTACCTCATGAATCTTCAGGATAGCCTCTTCCCGTTCCCTTACTTCACGAATATTTTTTTCAAACAACATCGCACTTTCAATGGCTGTGGAGGATTGAAGGGCCAGGGTCACCAATAATTTGAGGTGTGCAGCACTGTATTGATCGGATTTTTTACCGGCCAGGATGATGGCACCCATGATACGGTGCTTCACTTTCATCGCCGCATAAATAATGGAATGGACTTCCTCTTTGATAATTCCATGTTGTTTTAGCACGGAAATATCACTCATAATTTCAGATTGACCGCTCAATCCGATTTTAAATAAAAGCGCTTTTTCTTCCCTGAGGGAGTCCTCGTCAAAAAGGGATTCTCCATTTTTGGCAGGTATCATCAACCGTCTGCTTTTCTCATCCCAAAGTACAATCACCCCGCTCTCCGATGGAATCGAATGAATAGCCTGTTCGAGGGTATATTGCGCGATGATATCCGGGTCAATAGTCTTTGTTAATTTTTCAGAAAAATTGTAAATCACATTGAGTTCCTGATAAAGATTGAGGACTTCGGTTCCCAGTTTCTTTTTTTCTGATTCTTTTTGAAGGAGTATAGATAACAAATGAGCTATCACACTTCCTGAGTCTCCTCCCGCCACCCAGCCCAGGGTTTCCCCATGGAGGATTACCGGGAACTTGGCAGAGTTTAGGGCTTCTGATGTGCCGAAAAGGAGATTGGTTTGTAAATCTTCAATGCCAATTTCTGTTCCGGTCAAATCTACCCAGGTTTTCAACCAGGCAATCATTTCACTCCGTTTACCCAGAATATTTTTTAAAGTAAGTTGAGACATAGTCCTTGGTCCAAAAAAATGGTGGTTAGGCTGATAATTAATTTTTATTACATACGAATCACTTAATTTATTCCAAGCACTTCTTTTGCTTTTCCGAGTATGACTTCAGGGTCAAATGGTTTGGTCATATAGACATCGGCGCCTACTTCCTGACCTTTTTGACGGTCAAAATCTTGTCCTTTGGCAGTGAGGAGGATGATAAAGACACCACTTAATTCAGGGTCGCTTTTTACATGTGCACATACATCCATACCATTCATTTTAGGCATCATTACATCCAGAAAAACCAGATCGGGTTTTTCGCTGCGAATCAGATTTAATGCCACTTCCCCATTGTCGGCTGTTAAAAACTCCACGCCTTCATCTTCCAATTCCTCCAGGGTCTGTTCAATGAGCATTCGGATATGGGCTTCATCATCTACAATTAATATTTTTTGTTCCATTTTTATTTTCTTCTTTTATACAATTCCATCCTAAGGTATCTCCTAATGATTCCGATCTTTTATTGGTACAACAGGAATAATACATCCTCCATTCCTTTTTCAAAACGCAGCGACTTAACGATTTCCTGATTTCCGGACAATACTGAATTTATAATAATGATGTCCGGTTGATGGGCCAGCGCTTTTTCTATCAATTCTTTACCGTTTGATTCCATCACTATATATCCTTTGGTTTTTAATACTTCGGTGAGGGTGTTTACCGTACCTAAATCTTCGTCTACAATCATAACTTTCTTTTTGGATTTTCCTTGTTCCAGTAAACTGCCGATCTCATTAAACAGGACACCCGTATCGATTGGTTTGTTGAGGTAGCGGTCAACACCAATTTTAAACCCTCTTGCTTTGTCCTGCACTATAGACAAAACAATAATCGGAATATCCATGGTCTGGGGATCGTTTTTCAACACGGCTGCCACATCAAATCCATTCATCTCGGGCATCATGATGTCCAGCAGGATCAGGTCTGGCCTATGGTCGCGTACCTTGGCCAGAGCTTCTTTGCCATTGCGGGCTTCTTCGATCTGGTAACCTGCTTCTCCCAATTCCTGTTGCAACAAGGATCGGATAGAGTCATCGTCATCAACGATCAGAATATGGGCAGCCTGGCCGAGAACATTAAACTGAGATTGGGCTACCTGTTCTTTTAGTTGTTTGACCAGGTCGTCAAGTTGAACGGGGGTTTTGGGCAGATTGGTCGCTTTAAACGGTATGGCAAATATAAAAGTACTTCCCTTACCCAATTCACTTTCCAGCCAGATGCGGCCGCCATGATGTTCTACGATTTCTTTACAAATAGGAAGCCCAAGACCGGTGCCTTTAGGTTTATCAGTCAAGGTATCCCCCACCTGTTTGAATTGTTCGAATACCGCTGCATGGTCTTTGGGTGCAATACCTATCCCCGTATCGGAAATGCTGACCCAAACTTCATCGTCGTGCCGATAAATCTTGCAGGTGACCTTACCTTCCGGCGTGAATTTAACGGAATTGGAAATCAGGTTGACTATGACCTGGATTAATTTATCCTTATCTCCAATAACTTCGGGAAGTTGGTCATCGATATCTTTTACCAGCACCAACGATTTTTGATCGAACAAAGAGGTGGTTGCGGCTATTGCTCTTTCTGCTACTTCCTGCAAGGAAACATTCTCCTGGTTCCACTGCATTTTTCCGGCTTCAATTTTGGCCAGGTCAAGCACATCGTTGATCAGGCTGGTCAACCGTTGTCCTTCGGATACGACGACATTTAAATTTTCTGAAACCTGCTGAATGGCTTTCTCTGTCCTTGGGTCTGAAGTATTGGTGGCCGGAAAGATCCGTTCTTCCAGTCTTTTTTTAATGATCTTGGCAAACCCGAGCACGGAAGTAAGTGGCGTCCTCAATTCATGGCTGACGGTTGAAAGAAAAGCACTTTTAGCTTCATTGGCTTTTTCAGCAAGGAGACTGGCTGTTTCAGCTTCCTGTTTTGCCTGTTTGACTTCTTCAAACAAGGTGGCATTGTTCAGAGCAACCCCGACAGAAGAGGCTATAGTGGATAACAACCTCAAATCATTTTCATTAAAACGGTTTTCGTGCTCGGTACTTTGAACGCTCAGTACCCCGATAATTTTATCTCCCACAGGAATAGGCACCCCTAAATAAGAAGCAGAAACGAGTCCTATATGCTGGATCCCCATTTGGGCAGTTGATTCTTCCATGTCCTTATTGATGAGGAGGGGTTCGCCCGTCATAATAATTTTAGATGTGAGCCCTTCTCCAATTTTTCGAGATGGCATCACTTCTCCAAACTGATAAGGAAAGTCGATAATATTCGTTTTATTATTTAACAAAGCCAGATAAACAATGTTGGCTTTGAACAAATCTTTTAATTGATCACCGACCAGGTTAATCAGGTCATCCGGATCAAGTTGGGAAGCGAGTGCCCTGCTGATGCTGTTTACCGTACTTAACTCTGCTGCCCTTTGTTTCGATTCAGAAAGCAGATGGGTGGTTTCATCAAACAACCTCGCATTTTCCAGCGCCACACTCATGCTGTTGGTAATAGTAGTGAGGAGCCGGAGGTCGGATTCACTGAAGGCATTTTCTGACTCCACATTCTGTAAGCTCACAGATCCCTTAACTATATCTCCAACAATCATGGGAACAAAAACCGCCGACTTGGGTGGCAGCCCCATTGAAACTCCTGAACCCCCATATTTTTTGGAAGTCTCGAGATAGTTTTCGTTGATCAGGATGGGTTTGAGGTGTTGGACGAGATGTTTGTTTGCCCAAATTAAAGGCCGTGGTTCGCTGTAATGTCTTTCCCCTTTTTCAATGACATAGCGCCAGGTTTCCATGTCGTGCACATGGTCAAATGTCCTGATCAATACAGTCTGGGTATTAAACAGATCACACAGCCTTTTGCCCACCAGTTCATAAATAGCATTAATGTCCATTTCGCGGACCAGGCCATCCTGTACGCTGTTGATGACAGCTAACTCTGCAGTGCGTTGCTCTGTTTCTTTCAGCAGGCGATTGGTTTCATCAAATAACCTGGCGTTTTCCAGGGCCACGCTCATACTATTGGTAATGGTGGTAAGCAACCGGAGATCAGAATCGGAGAACGCATTTTCCCGATCGACATTCTGCAAGCTAATCGATCCTTTGACGAGGTCACCCACCAGCATGGGAACAAAAACGGCCGATTTAGGTGGTTGGCCTTTGGTCACTCCTGTCCCGCCAAATTTTTTAGATGTTTCCAGATAATTTTCATTGATGTGAATGGCTTTCCGGTCCTGAATCAAGTGTCTACTGGCCCAGATAAGGGGTTGTGAGTCTACCGTCATGCGTATACCCTTCTCAATGGCATACTGAAAATGTTCAATGACTGTCTCCTGATCAAAGGTCCGGATCACAAGGGTTTGAGTATCGGGAAATAATTCACAAAGACGGTCACCCACCAGGTCGTAGATACCCCTCATGTCTAATTCCTTGGCCAGACCTTCCTGCACGCTGTTGATAACTGCCAACTCTGCGGTGCGCTGTTCGGTTTCTTTTAATAACCGGTTAGTTTCATCAAATAATCTGGCATTTTCCAGGGCAACGCTCATGCTATTAGCCAGGGTTTCCAGGAGCCTGATATCGGAATTGCTGAAGGCATTTTCAGTATCCATGTTTTGTAAGCTCACATACCCTTTGATAATATTGCCGGTGAGCATAGGTACAAATAGTAAGGATTTAGGCATGAGTGTACCGGCAATGGCGGTCACCCCATATTCATTTCTGGCCTGGAACTCCGATGCTATATAAATAAAATGTTTTTTATCCACCAACAACTGCCGGAGTTTGCTGATCGGCCTGGGTTCCAGTTTGACTCGTTCATTATTTTCAAATACATAATTAAAATGTTCTGTTTGGTTTTCAAGATCCAGCGTAGCGATGATTACGGCCTGTGCATTAAAGAGTTTTTGAACCCGGTCACCGATGAGATCATAAATACCCTGCATATCCAGTTCGCGGGCAAGGCCTTCCTGTACACTATTTATTACTGCCAGTTCCGCCGTGCGTTGTTCGGTCTCTTTAAGCAGCCGGTTGGTTTCATCAAAGAGGCGTGCATTTTCCAGCGCTACACTCATACTGTTGGTCAGTGTAGTCAACAACCGGAGATCCGATTCATTAAATGCAAATTCTGTGTCAACGTTTTGTAAACTGATGGAGCCCTTAACCAGGTCACCAACAATCATGGGGACAAATAAAGCCGATTTGGGTGGTTGTCCTGCGGTGACTCCTGTGCCACCAAACGATACAGCAGTTTCAATATAATTTTCTTTAATGTCCAATGGTTTTTTGGACAGGATCAATTGTTTGCTGTTCCAGTTAAACGGTCGGGGATGGACGTATTGGCGAACGCCTTTTTCTTTGGCATATTGCCAGTGCTCCTGGCTGGTTTCATGTTCAAAAGTCCGGATCACCAGGGTCTGAGAATCCGGAAAAAGCTCACATAATCGATCGCCTACCAGGTTATAGATGCCCCGTATATCCAGCTCCTTAGCCAACCCATCCTGTACACTGTTGATCACGGCCAATTCAGCAGTGCGTTGTTCGGTTTCTTTCAACAGACGGTTGGTTTCATCAAATAATCTAGCATTTTCCAGGGCTACACTCATACTGTTGGCGAGGGTCTCCAGGAGCCGGATATCGGAATGGCTGAAGGCATTTTCAAGGTCTATATTTTGCAGACTTACATATCCTTTGATCACCTGCCCGGTGAGCAGGGGAACAAACAAAAGGGATTTGGGCATTTGTGTACCTTCAATAGGTGTCAATCCATACTCATTAGAAGCCTGTGCTTCCGTCGAAATATAAATAACTTGTTTTCGATCAATTAATAATTGTCTTAGGTTATTGATCGGCCTTGAGCTGATCTTGACTTTTTCATTATTTTCAAAAACATAATTAAAATGTTCGGTTCTGGATTCCAGATCAAGGCTGGCAATAATGACGGCTTGCGCATTAAAAAGTTGTTGAACCCGGTCCCCGATAAGGTTGTAGATGCCCTGCAAATCCAATTCCCGGGCGAGGCCTTCCTGTACACTATTTATTACTGCCAGTTCTGCTGTTCGTTGTTCAGTCTCCTTGAGCAGGCGGTTGGTTTCATCAAAGAGGCGGGCATTCTCAAGAGCCACGCTCATGCTGTTAGACAGGGTTTCCAACAATCTAATATCCGATTCACTGAATGCAAATTCCTGGTCCAAATTCTGCAGACTTACATAACCGGTAACTTTTTCTCCTACGGTCAGGGGTATAAACATTCCGGACACCATGGGTTTCGTACCAGGTACTGCCACTGAACCAAACCACGCCGCGCTTTCATCCCGGGTATTAATCACAATTTTTTTACGGATCTCAATCAGGTGGCGTCTTAATTTCCCGATCATTCTGGGTTCAGTCTGATTTTTCCGGCCATCTTCAAACCGATAATTAAAATATTCCATTATGTACTCCTGGTCAAAGCTGGCTATGATGACCACTTCGGCATTAAACAATTTCTGTACCCGCTCTCCCACCAAATCATAAATGCCCTGCATATCCAGTTCCCGGGCCAATCCTTCCTGCACACTGTTGATCACCGCCAATTCTGCCGTTCGTTGTTCGGTTTCTTTCAGCAGCCGGTTAGTCTCATCAAATAACCTCGCATTTTCCAGGGCAACGCTCATACTGTTGGCCAGGGTCTGGAGCAGGGATACATCCCCTTCGCTGTAGGCGAATTCCTTATTATAGTTTTCAAGCTTGATGATCCCATTCACTTTACCTGCGGAGATCAGTGGCACACCCAACCATGATTTGACAGAAGCTTCTGTCTCCGAACTTGCAAAAACTGCCCCGAATTCCTTAAACCGGTCAGCCGCCTTTTCATTGATGAGCAAGGGCTGCCCGTCCCTAATAACTTTTGAGGTCATTCCTTTGCCAAATTCAAAGGCAGGCTGGTTGATTCGTTGTCCTTCAAAGAGATAATAAGGATTGTTGATTTGATTGGTTGCCCGGTCTAAAAAAGAAATGGCAACGCCTTGTGCATCAAATACGTCCCGGATTTTGTCGCCTACGAGATCATAAATAGCCTGCAAATCTAGTTTGGATGCGAGCCCATCCTGTACACTATTGATTACCGCCAACTCATCAACTCTCTGTTTCAATTCGGCGGTTCTTTCATTGACCATAAGCTCCAGTTCGCGATGTTTTTCATGCAACTGACGGGTCCTCCATTGGACTATACTATAAATCAATGCTCCAGCCAGAAGGGCGTAAATTAGATAAGCCCACCAGGTGGAATACCAGGGCGGTAATATTTTAAATGTAAAATTGGCTTCACTGCTCTCGGTATCATAAATATTTTTTGCCTTGACCCGGAATGTATAGGTCCCTGCGGACAGGTTGCCGAATTCCCTGAAATTTTGTTTAGTCCATTCGCTCCAGTTTTTATCCCGGCCTTCAAGGATGCTGGAGAACCGGGTTTCATTTTCAAGTTTAAAAAACGGGGCCGAAAAATCAAACTGCACCGTGTTCCATTCATTATTGAATTCAGTAACGCCGGAGGGCCTGCCGAAACCGGAAAAATAGACTGAATCCTCATTCAGGGTGATGCCGCGAAGGATACACGAAAACTTATCCTGGGCGTTTTCTTCCAGATTTCCATCGTAGCGGATGATCCCCTCCCTTCCGCTCATCCAGGCCACTACTTCACCCTTACTTCCTGCAGATAGTGCAATATCCCAGATCGGATAGTTTTTCCTCAGTTCCTTAAATGGGGCATTGACGATCTTTTGACTTCCATCTTTTGAAGGCATTTCTGCGAAAACCCCCTGGCCAAAATTGGCCCAGTTCCGTCCCAGGGGATCAGTTATACCCTGGAGCGTATAGTCCGCATTCAGCACAAATTGTTTATTCAGGATCACCGCTGTGTCCCGGATAAACCTTTGTTGGCCCTGGTCGAATCTATAAATAGCATCCTGGTCTATTGCAAAATACACCTCCTGGTCATATTCCAGGATCGCAATATTTTTTAAAGGCAAACCATGTTTACCATCATAAACCTCCACGGCGTTTTCGTGGAGTACCCATTTACCACTGCTCCTGTCGGGCTTCACCAACTTTACTTTCCCAATATCGTCCCCGTTCATCCATAGATTTCCGTCCTGCGTTTCGCTGATCAGTCCAGCGGAGGGATTTGAAATGAGCGCAAAGGACTCAACAGCATAGGTACCGGTTGAGGACGAATACCTAACCACGGCCAGCCCACTCCGCAAAGCACAGTATAAAACCGAGGTATCGAGTTTCGATCTCAAAATTTGCCTGAGGTGGAATTCATAATTGACACCAGGTATGACAGCAAAAGCCTTGTTTCCTTCCAATTTAATCAATCCCTTTTCGGCTGCACTGACCAGTAAATCTTTTCCATTTACCATAAAATTTCCAGTCTGGCCGCTGGTACCCGGAACCTTTCCAAATAGATTGGTCACCGGATCGAGCAGATAGATTCCATTATTGGTCCCCGCATAAATATGACCCTGGTGAATGCCCACATTGAAAACCGTTTTTGCCGGTAAGCCGAGGGCTTCATTGTATACGGTCAGGGATGAATATAAATCCACTTTGGCAATGCCGTTGAATAAAGGCATCCACAAGATGCCCCGGCTGTCTTCAAAAACCTGATCCACCGAATTGTCCTGCAAGCCCACTGATTTGTCGATCCGCTGGATGAGTTTACCCTGTTTGTCGATAAGCACCATGCCATCGTTGAAGGTATTCAGAGCGATCAAGCCATTGCTCAGGACGCGACCTCCATAAAGACTGGTATTCACAATAAAAGGATCCGCTTCCGTTTTGAATGGGGCGAATGTTTTACCGTCATAGATAAACATACCCTGGGTCCTGGTGCCGATCAGCATCCGGTTGTCGTCATAAGGAAGCATGACATAAATGCGTTCATTGGCAAATCGCTCGCCGTTCGGGACCAGGTGAAAACTGTCCTGTATCAATTCAGTCAGGCCCCGGGTCCAGATCCTGACAAAATAACGGCCATTGACTTCGGCACCCACATGAAATCCTTCCCGGCTTTCAAGGACGCGGAAAGATTCTCCATTCCAGATAAACATTTTATTGTTGGTGCGGAAATACACCTCTCCCTGGGATACCTGGGTTTCCCACACTTCACCAAATTGACGGTGCTGCTCGGGCAACTTGTCCTTAAGGGAAATAAATTCAGGCCTTCCTTGTTTTCCCGGAGCCAGGTATCCAATGTCCCCATTTGTACCTACATAAATTTTCCCATCTTGCCCCTTTGCCAGGCTCCGGGTTTCAGGAGCTCCCGGAACTCTCACCAATTCCCAACGTTGGCCATCGTAAATAAGGACTCCCTGGGCATTGGCAAAATAGAGGACACCCTGGTCGTCCTCCTCTACCCACCAGTTGACTCCGTCCGCGCCGTAGTCCTGGTAACGATAATTGGTGATGAATGGAAGTCCTTTTGGAGAATTATTCTGGGCAGTTGCAGGGGAAAGAATACCGGTAAAGCAACCTGCAAGCTGATATAAAAAAATAATTAATAGGTTAGAGCAAGGCCTTTTGAGTATCATAAAATGATTATTGTCAAGACTTTACAAGTCTATTGTGAAAGATGGGATCTAGTCGCAACCTCCATTGACTTTGTATAAAATCCTTGTTTAAAAGTAGCATTATTTTCCAGAGAAACGGAGATTGAGGCCTGTCCGAATTCCGGTAACGGAAGGCGGGTTGAGGTTAAGGCCTGTCCGAATTCCGGTAACGGAAGGCGGATTGAGGTTAAGCCCCGATCCGTCGGGGGAGGTTGAGGAGCCTGGGGTACTGAAAAAATCGTTTTTTTAATCCGGATAACCAATCCTATACAATAAATTCTGATACCGGGGATCTGTCCTTAAAACCGTCGGCACGAAAGGTGCATATTTTAATGAGACAATTTGCGGATCATGGTCGGCAAATGCTTTTTCGAGCAGAATAGCGACTGCATCTGCATTTCACAGATCGCTGCAGACAGGGCCCAATCAATAGTCCCAATAGTTTTTGGCAGAAGGCCATAACTCCAATTTTTTCACTAAAAGTCTTGCGGCTCGGGATTGTTTTTGCGTTATTGAAACAGGCCAGGACCCCATCGCCCAATTCTTTGATCCAACAACCGTTGTATTCTTCGATGATCGGCTTTTGAATCTTCCTGTTTTTTTTCAACAGTTCAAAAGCTTTTTGCTCGTCACGGCCCATAAGAGCCGTGTATCCGACGATATCGGTCCCGCCTCAAGCGGGATGATGGCGGCGAGTTGTCGGGATTGAGACATGACAGGGTCAATTTATACTATTTTCGGTAGTTAGTAGTCAGTTAATCAGTGGTTGGTGGTTCGTGGTTGGTGGAGATCAATCTTTAACCCTTAACCCTTCACCTTTAACCATTTTAGCTCTTTTAGCCCGGTTGTTTTATTTACCTCCCTTGAAATAAGACCAGCCTTCCTCTTGTTTCATGGCCAGCTCAATAACAGCGGAGGGTACCACGACGGCCTGTTTGAGCAGGTCTTCTTTCATTACCTTTCTTAATCTCATGGTATTGGCGCATGCGGCAAAGACGACTCCTTTTGCTGACCATTCCTCGACCACCTGACTTATTTTTGATGTGGCGGTCATCAGCACCTCAAGGCCGGCTCCCAGGCAAACCACTTCGACGTCTGCATTGGGCCAGACAGTTCGGATGTTCTGCACCTGAAGGCCTACCCGGTTCTGAGAGAGTGAATCGGCGTCATTAAATTGCACTACAATTTTGTGTTTTTTGGAGTCGGCTGCCGCAGCCGGTTGCTGTGCTTTCAGCACCATTGGTAATAAGAGGATACAAAGCATTAATTTGAAATTGAACGTTTTCATCTCTTTTAGTTTTAGATATACTGTTAAATTGTTTTATTATATGAAGGCCTCTTGGCCAGTGCTGGTTTGTCTGGTATATTTTAATACAACTAAATTACAAAATTTATTTTACCTGGATTTGAAGGGATTCTTGCGAATGCTGTTGGTCAGATTGCAGGAATTTTGAAAATTAATAGTAACCTGGTAAATGGTTAGAAACCATTTTAATTGAGGTATTTTCATAGCCCACGACTTAATTCGTGGGCTATGAAATGCTGTGATAATCAACCGTTCAAACGGTTTGTTGGTTTGCGTCACAAAAAGTATGGCTTTGAAGTAGGGTTAATTAAGAATCTGCTATTTCCATATTCCTCCGGAAAGACTCTGCCGATAAATAAACATCATGGTCTGCATCGACAAACTGCGCGGTAATTTTAAGATCATTACGCTGAATGTGGACACTGCCTTCCATAATATATCCCGCTCCAATCTCCTTTCCAGTGGTCTTGATATCCTTTTTAATGCCTTTGTATTGCATTGAAGTCGTCCTGGAAATGATTTTCATCCTTTCAACCGGGCCAGGCTGGAAATGATTTCCTCCGTGAGCCCATCGCTGAAATAATCCTGTTCCGGATCATTGCTCAGGTTGACGAAGGGGAGCACCAATTTACATTTTGACCGGACCTTTTGTCCTTGCCATCCAGATAATGGGTTTTGGGGGTAATGATTCCGTGATTGGTCAGGGCATACACATCAAGAGGCTTCTTTACATTTTTAAGGCATACTGTCCCAACAATATGGTATGCAGGTCTTTCTGGTTTTTTATATCGTCGAACACCTTGTCCGAAAAAAATATACATCCAGGGATGGCCAGGGATTCAATCTGGATGCTATATTGACCCCATCCCCGTAAATCGTGTTTCCTTCGGCGAGCACATCACCGACGTGGATACCGATTCTAAGGGGCTCTACCGGGTCGACCTACATTTGAGCGTCTGCATCAGGTTTATTTGAATATTCATTTCTCATATAAAGTCTTGCTGTATACTGTTGATTATTTATCGTCAGTTCCTACACACGAATGGTTTGGTAAAAAGAATATAAGCAAAAATGGACATAATCTACGGGGCCGAGAAAAGGCCAGGGTCTTAAGGGTAGCGGTCAAATCCATATTCGTTATATAACTTCATATACCTGGGGTCTTTGCGGATTGAATTAAACGAAGGATCAATTTTAAACACCTTAAATGCCTTTTCACGAATCCGGGATGATGTCTCCAGTTCCTGAAAACAGGCATCAACATTCATTCGAGAGGCATATACTTTTGCCAAGTCATAATGCCATCCATCATAATACGGCATCGCGGCCAGACGAGCAAACAGAGTATCGCATTTAGCGTTAAGGCCGTAATTAAAACAAGCAATACATAAATAAGCAAGATTGCCTTTCTTATCCGTTGAGTCACTGGATAAGGAGTGCCCAAAAATTTGGAGTATTTTATCATAGTCACCCTGATAAAAGGTGAGCACTTCGGAAAGTCTTTCAAATCCCTTATGTCCCGGAAACAATTTTTTTCCTTCCTCAATGAATTGATTCGCTTCTTTATACTTTCCTTTATACATACTGGCATTGGCCAGGACGAAATATCCGTTATAGTCCGCCGGATCCAATTTTAATGCATCTGCAGCCATTTTGGTTGCTTTATCAAAATCACCCATCCATAACAGGAAATAACCATATCTGTTTTTTATCAAGGATTCGGAGGGACTGAGCTGGATGGATTTTTCAAAATTCAGTTTAGCTGCTTTAAAATCGTTTTCCAGGGTCCAGGCCAATAAAGCCAGAGCGGAATACCCTTCAGCCAATTCGGGGTCCAGTCGAATAGATGTAAAAGCCAATTGTTTAGCTTCATTTATTGCAGAAAGATCGAGGTACTGATTCTTCTGGTAAAGTATCCAAGTTTTACCCAGAGACAAGTAAGCAAAGGCCGGTGCAAAGGTTGAATCCTCGCGGATGACTTCCAGGTTATATTTTATGCTTTCTTCAAATACTTCCCTTTTATATAAAAACAATGCTTTGAGATATTTTGCATAGGCATCCTGGCTGATTTCTTTTTTAATCAACCTTGGCCTTTCCAAATCGGATAAAGTAATTTTAAGTTTCTCAACTATATTCAGTGCAATACTGTCCTGGATAGCAAAGATATCCCGGAGTTCTTTATCAAACCGCTGGGACCACAAATGGAAATTGTCTTTAACCCGGATGAGCTGGGCTGTAATTCTGAGCTGGTTACCGGATTTTTGTATACTGCCTTCCAATACCGTACTTACTTTTAATTTTTCACCTATTTCCTGTATACCCAGGTCTTTGTTTTTAAATTGAAACGAAGAAGTCCTGCCAATTACTTTCAGATCCTTGATCCTGGTGATTGAATTAATAATTTCTTCAGCCAGGCCATCCCCAAGGTATTCCTGATCACCTGCTGAACTCATATCTACAAAAGGCAAGACGGCAATAGACTTTTCATGGATTGGCTGTTCGAGATCAAAAGCTGTTTCTGGATAATTAAGTAGTATTATATATCCGGTGAGGAGAATGAACAATGCACCGGCAGCATACTTTAAGGACGAATTAATTTTAGCTGTAGTCCATTTTTTTTGATTTGTTGTCAGGGAAACTGACTGCGCCGGCTCACCTTCCATCTTTACGCGGTAGATCCGGACAGGTTCCTTTACATTTTTAAGATGTTCTACTTTAATAAATTCAGTCTCTAACCCTTTTTTATTATAAATATTATGATGAATTGTTTCTGAAATATAAATACTGCCGGGATCGGCGGCGGCTTGAATCCTGGCAGCAATATTTACTGCATCTCCAAACACATCATCGTCTTCAAACACTACTTCGCCCTGGTGAATGCCAATACGAAGTTGAAATTCTTTGATTTGATTACAAATTTTCTGGATTTTTATCGCGGCCAGGACGGCGTCAGATACGGTATTAAAACTAACCAGGACGCCATCACCCAATTCTTTGATCCACCGGCCATTGAATTCTTCTATAACTGGTTTGTGTATTTGCCGGTTTTTTTCAAGCAATTCAAAAGCCCGTTGTTCGTCTTTCCCCATCAATGCCGTATAACCGACAATATCAGAGAAAAATATTGCAGCAAGCTTACGGTGCCGAAAGCTATCGGTTTGGGGCATAAAAAATTATCAAAAAGGAAGATAAGAAAAATCGAATACAATATAATTTCCATGCAGCACAGCATTAATTGTCCGACCACTGCGACTTGAAAGAAACCCGATGCATCCTTTTTAAAAATATTTTATACTGAGTTTCACTCTGAATTACCGTCATCATCTTTAAAATATGATTGCCAAGTCGGGGTGCAACCCCTCCGAAACGAGTCGGGGTGCCCTTTCGAGGGCGCCCAAATTACTAATTCTACAAGTAAGTTGGCCTGTTCGAATATCGGGTTGCCTAATTCAGAACAATCGCTTTTTGGTGCAATCGCTGCTGATCCGTCATCAACACCAGGGTATACATGGCATTAGTCAGCCCTTCGGATTTTAGCCCGACCCTGTATTTGCCGGGGGTCAGCACTTCATCCAGCAGCGTTGACACCAGGTTTCCCTGCATATCGACCCAGAATAGCCGGACCCTCCCTTTAACACCAACCTGGAATTCTGCCGTAGTCTTGTTTTGAAATGGGTTGGGGAAAAGTTTCAAAGAGGACACCGGATCAAGTACATTGTTTTTTTCAATTTCGAGGGTACTGGTACTCATATCTTTGGGCAGGTACCAAAAACCCACACAGGCCTGGGTGTTGGCTTGCTGGAGTTTTGCTGCAAAGCTTTGACCTATGGTGAGGTTGGTTATATAGTTGCTGTTGAGTGATGTCTGGCCACCATTGCTGATCACCAATTTGTTTAGTTTGGTTTGGCCTGTCAAAGAAGGAATCCAGGCAAATAAGCCAACCCATAGAGCCCATACCCGAAATTCAAATTTTAAGCCTTCGGGCAGATTAATTAAATAAATCATTGTTGGCGTGTTGTTTTGTCATTAACTATGGCATCGGGTTCGGTTTTACCTGCTGATCTTGTTTCCAAACCCTGTGGAAACTTTGATTCCGATCTGAAGGATTGCGGATCTTCTGATTTATTTCTCACCACTTCAAAATCTTCATGGCCTTTGCGTATGCATTTTACTTCCCAGTCAAATTCGTAAGAACCTAAACCTTCTAACAATTCTTCTACTTCGAAACCGGTGCGGCTTTTTTTAACCACGGCAAGGCCTTTGGATTTACCACTTAGAGGAGTGAGAATTACCGTCATTGTACCTGTATTTGCAACATTTTGATAATGGTCGGTAAATTCAATAGACGCTTTTCCATTGGTTAATTTACCGGTACCTCTGATGTAAGCCGCTAATTCAGGACCTTCTAAACTACCATACCAGATTTGTTTATCCGGTTTGCCCGGGTAATCCATTTTAAAATTTTTAACATCAGCGAATATCACTCCCTGTCCGGAAGTATTGACGAACATACCTGCTTCAGTGGCGCCTTCGAATACACTTGAGTTTCTTACCCCTACGAAGCCCAGATGAGGGCTTCCTACCAGGTTGCTGAGAAAGGAGCTTTCTCCGCCATTGGGCCCCTTGGAGGAAACAAAGCCTGCGCCTACTTCCATCCGGGGATGTTGTAATTTATCTACGAAGAATAGCTGGACCCCATTTCCAAATGCACTGGCATTGAAGTAAGAACCTTCTGTATCTGTAACGGTCAATGAACCCGCCCCACTCAAAAACACTCTTCGATTTCCACTTGGATCCCGCACGCCCAATTCCCCGCCAAAATCCTGGTTGGTCATATATACCCTTTCACTTCCAGCACTGCTGTTCACACCGACGTAGCCCTGATTGGTTGGAGTTGAACCTATGGTAGATAATATGGTGCCAGTAGAATTCGAAGTTTGAACAATTCCATTATTGGTGCCCCCATAAGTAAGTCGGGCAACTTCTGTCCCAGCGGGGTTGTTTACCCCCACGTAACCACCGCCTGTATTAGCTGTGAAAATTCTTGCTCGTTCACCGCCTGTAGGATTAGCCACACCAATATATCCGGCCTTGTTGGTACTGGTAGATAAAAAAGCTATCTCTGCTGATGAAGAATTACTAACACTTACAAATCCATCTGCGCTCGTATAAGAAGCCATCCTTGCGATTTCTTTACCATTGTTTGCATTGGCAAAGACATAACCTCCAGCTGCTGAACTGGTCAATCCTGCGATATTAACTGCATTACTGTTATCGATGCTAATCCTGCCTGCAGTCCCATCTGCTGTAGTAGTCATACGGGCAAGCTCTTTGCCTGCTAAATTTTGTACATAAATATATCCGGCACCAGAAGGAGAACCAGAAGTAAGTCCTGCAAGACTTGTCCCTGAACCATTAAAGATGCTGACCAATCCGACTCCATTACTGGTACCTGAAACGCGCACCAATTCATTGCCGGCAGATCCATGGGCAGAAAGGGTTCCAATGTTGTTAGCATCCACCATTAAATTAATGGCATTCTTTCCCAGGGTATTAAACGCAGTAAAATGACCGCCTCCTTGCAGACCTGTAGTTAACCAAATAGCATCTTTTCCGTTTTGGTCTTTGGTGCCGATGAATGCACCACCGGCAGTATTGTGTGTAATATTAGTCATCAATCCACCTGTCGCATTGTTGATCAGTATAGCTCCGAAATTATTATCCTGGGTAAGATTGATCATGTCAAACAGTGCTGCATTTTTTAAACCAATGCCACCGCCTTTGCCTAAATTGGCCGTGATGCGGACCACTTCTTTTTTATCCACATTATCCAAACCAATATACCCGGTTCCATCTAAAGTCGTCACCCGGGCCACTTTGACTCCGGCACTGGTGCCTATTTCCAGCATCCCGGCTCCTGAACCTCCATTACTCAATTTGGAAGTATTGGACCCGCTGACATTGTAGATATTCATTTCACCTCCCTGGTTCGAGGCGGTATTTAAACTTCCTATAATCTTATCGGAGGAATTGAATATAGATACACCGCCGCCGTTGTTTGCGGATGAGATCAGGGTTTGTCTTTTACCTGACGCACTATAAGTAGACATAAATCCGGAAGCATCCCCCATTGCTCCTATATCTGCCGTTTTCAGAGCATTGTTGTTATAAAATATGGAATATCCGGCACCGGCGTTATCTCCACCCATTTCTATCCTGTTTTTCGTAATATCCTGTTTGCTGACGATTTGCCACAGTCCCTCTCCATTGTCTCCTACGCTGATTACATTCACGAGTTTGGTCTGATTATTAAATAAGGAAAGTTTGCCCCCATTCAACCCATTCAATAAAACACCGCGGTGATTGGTACCTGGTTTACCATCCGTAACCGTTACGCTACCCCCATCTTTTAATGCCTCAAATAAGGCACCGAGGTTGCCCAGATTGTTTTTAATTGAAATCACCCCATCGGCAAATTGATTGTGTCCCATAAAAAAAGTATTCAGTCCGTTAAAATTGAAAACGTTAAGATATCCATTGCCCAGGGAGTCTCCGCCCATACTCAGGCGGTTTTTATTTATATCGGATTTATTAAATATGCTGTAAAAGCCTTCCTTGGTTTTTCCATTACTTCCCATAAAATGAACCGGCTCGTTGTTTTCATTCCGGATAGATAGTGTTCCACCATATCGTGAACCGGATAAGGAGGTTTTAATTTTTCCATCAATATCACTCAGGCCAAGGTCCCCATCCCCACCGGCTGCCGATAGATAAACAGCAGCTTTTGAATCCCGGTTGAATAAATACAAATGACCTTCATCGTCTTCATTCCCCCCTATTTCGGCCACATTTTCGGGAAATTTGAATTTGCTTTTTATTTCAAACAATCCTCCGTTCTCCCCGTCGATAAATAAGTGGTGAACCAACTGGGAATCCCGATTGAATATCTTAAAAAGTCCATCTCCATCAGATTCGGTCAATTGGGCGGAGACAGACCTGTTTTGATTAAATACATTAATAAGTCCACCCGCATTGTCATTAGCCGTTAATAAAACAGTACGGTTACCTAAAACCGAACCCAAGGTCAATTGACCATCACTGAAGGTAGTGGACATCAGGTCTGCCACGGGGGTACCCAACCTATTATTAACTCTGATAAGACCATTGCCATCTTCCAGTGTCCCTATTTGGATCATTTCGGCCTCCTCTGAATTGAATAAAGTAAAGTGGCCTCCAGTTATTTCAGTAAGGCTGGCTGCAATTTTTCCGCCCTGGTTAAAAATATTGATTAGACCACCCGCATTATCATTAGCTGTGACCCGGACCGTTGGGTTATTAAGTACAGAGTAAAGTCTTAGTTCTCCATCGCTGAATTCATTGGAAAATAAATCCGCTGATGGATTAGACAACCGGTTATTGACCCGCACCCTTGCATTTCTATCCTCGAGTATTCTAAGTTGGATCATTTCTGTTTGATCGACATTAAATATTCCAAAATAGCCGCCGCCATCGTCCGTCAGGACTGCGGCAACCCCTTCAATAGGATTAAACACATTGATCAGTCCACCACCACCAGCATTAGCCTTGAGTTGAAGTGTTGGATTATTCAGTACGGCATAAAGTTGGAGTTCCCCATCGCTAAAATCATTTGCCCTAAGATCAGCGACCGGACCCCCTAATCTGTTACTTAATCGAAGGCGGGGTTGACTGTTTGGTAAAGTAGATAGTCTGGCGACTTCCGAATTCTCTCCATTCCGTATTCCCAAAAACCCGCCCCCATTATTGTTTATACTGAGGTAAGCTGCTTCCTGTTCGTTTTTATCGAAAATACTGAGGTTCCCATCACCTATAGTTGTGGCGTTCAGTCTTGCTGCGACAAGTCCTGCCCGGTTTGCCACCCTTACAGAACCACCATATGTTTCAAAGGTAGTCAGCCTCAAAGCTTCAGTCCCTTCGACATTGAACAATCGTAAAAGACCTCCCCCTGCTGAATTTGTAGAGAGATCCAACACGCGGACATTATTTGGCGAGTTTAGTAATAGCCTGCCTTCATTATTTATATCGGATCTCAATTGAGCAGCTATATTTCCGATCGAATTAAATACATTGATAAGCCCACCTGCATTGTCATTCGATGTAAGGCGAATCACGGTATTTGTAAGGACAGACTTGAGATTAATTTCTCCATCGCTGAATTCATTGGCTTTCATTTCCACTACCTGCCTGCCTAACCTGCTGTTTAAAGTTAAAAAGGGTTGTCCATCGCTGAAATTGGATACACCGAAGGTCTGAGTCCCTTGTACATTGGATAAAGTCAGGAATCCACCCTGATTATTAGTCGAAATACCGGCAACGGCTGTTGAATTCTGATTGAGGACATGCAATGAGCCGGCTGGGCCTAATAAAATATTTGGTTTTAGTCCGATCGTTGTATTAGGCCCAAAAGGGTTTTGAATACCTATACCATTACCTTCTATCAACTGTGTAAAATTGCTGGTGCCGCCCCCGGTGCCTGAGGCAGATATGGTAATGGTTTTATTGGCATCATTGGGTACAATCGTTACATTATTACCTGCAACGAGGTTGATGTTTCCCCCATCATTGCTTATCCCGCTAATACTGGATAATACATTGGGAGTTATCTTATCTATAGTGACTGCGTTGGTTTGAATTTCGTTGGTGCCTACAGCGCCATTAGCCAAACTGATTGCCGTTAAGCTTTTATCCATAATCTCCGTGTCAGTGAGTGAATTCGGGCTGACAGAAATTACAGCAGTCGGGCCGTCCGAGCCGGCGACAGCGATTCCATTTCCTGCGTTGATTTTTCCAATACCCGGATTTGTATTGCCCGGGTTTACCGCTGAAATAGTAATGGTATTTTCCTGGTCATTATTTAGTATGGTGATATTGGCGCCTGCGACGATATTGATATTACCACCATCATTGTTGACCCCATTGATGCTGCTCACGACATTCGGTATAATTTTTTCCACAGATACTGCATTGTCTTTGATCATAGTCGGACCTATGACATTTGTTTGGTTTTCGTTGACATACCGCATATCATTAGACACCGTATCCAGACCCGTTACCGAGATCGATATGGATTTATCAATTGGATCCGGGGTCACTTCTATGTTTTTACCGGGTTTTAATTTGATGTCACCTCCATCATTAATAATACCGTTGAGGCTTGAAACGATTGGTGGGACAATTTTATCAGCTGTTACAGCATTGTTTTGAATTTTGGCAGCAGTGATGCTATTGTTTTCGACACTTTTAGCCATCATGCTGTAAGGCGTTGAAGTCATTTCTATCCTTGGAGCCAATTCTGCTTCCAGCCCGATTTGAAGCCCTAAAAAATAGGTTTTGTCAAAGGGTAGGGTAAATGGTTTGATCTTGCCCAGGCTGGCACTGAATACACCGCCCTGTACATTGAGGTTATCCTGCTTTTCTTCCCAGAGCACGGTGGCATCCTGAGCCGAAGCATATAGCCGAAAAGTAATGGAATAATTGCCATTGCTTACGATCTGCCCGCTGGCATTGGTCAATACTCCCTGAACATTTATCGTTCCGGGGATTTGGGCAAGGATTGGATTTAAAAAAACAAATTGGATGAAGCCAAATAAGGTGAATAGCTTTTTCATACACAGGATAATTTTAAGGTCAACAAATTACGAATGGGCCCAGGAACCAACAATCCCCTCCCGAGGGTATTTTTTGATGAAAAAAAGCAGTTGACGGGGCGGAAGAATGATTAATCAGTTCATTCTATGACGCGGATCAGTCTTGGCCCAAAACCTTAAACTTAATTTACGGCTTTGTTCTGTTTACCGAGATACCAAATATTTTATGTCTACTACTTCAATATCCCTGGTCCGTCAACAGCTGGAAAGAATGGAAAAAAAGATGCTGCAGGAAATTCCTAAAAAGGAGCACCTGATTAATCCTATCCATCCGCATCAGAAACTGGCTGCCCGGAATCTTTTACACTACCTCTGCTTGCGAAGTGAGGATATCCGGGACATACAGGATCAATTGCATATGCTAGGATTGTCGTCTCTGGCCAGCGCCGAAAGTCATATCCACCGGCAGGTACAGGCTATCCTTCAACGACTGGGTAAAAAGTATGCTGCCGCTGCCCTGAGCCCCTGTACCTACAGCTTTAGTTCAGAACAAATACTCAGGCAAAGCACAAACTTGTTTGGAAAAAAAGACAACCCGGCCATCCCCTTTATTATGGTCACTTTTGATGGATCGTTTGCAGATAATTATCTACTCATAAAAAAACTTCTGCAAAATGGGATGAATGTTGCCCGGATAAATTGCGCCCACGACGCTGAACCTATCTGGGCCAAAATGATCCGTCACATTAAACGAGCCTGCAAAAAAACCGGCAAAACCTGCAAAATATATATGGACCTGGCAGGCCCGAAAATCAGAACCCAACTCTTGTCAAAAGGAAGTGAAGTAGGCAAGGTTAAAATAAAACCGGGGCAACGGATATGGCTTGCTGAAAACAATATCGGCTTTAATGCTTATGAAATTGTGGTCGGAACGAATGAATCCGGTATCCTGAGTGGTTTAAAAAAGGGGGAACAGGTTTTGATCGATGATGGGTTAATCCGGGGTATTATTGAAAAAAATAAAGATGGGCAAATCCTGGTTCAGGTTACCCGGGTTTCTTCAAAAAAAGATATACTCCATGACGGGAAAGGAATCAACTTCCCCGACTCCAACCTGCTCATATCCTCATTAACGGAATTTGATAAATCCTGTATACCCTTTATCTGTAAAAATGCAGACCTCATCGGATATTCATTTGTCCGCAAACCTTCTGACGTGGCCGGGTTGCAAAAAATCCTCCATACATATAGTTCAAAACCTCCTTTTATTATCCTGAAAGTGGAAACCCCGGAGGCGGTTAAAAACCTTCCTGCCCTTTTAATCCAGGGCATGCATCAAAAGGCTTTCGGAGTCATGATCGCACGGGGTGACCTGGCTGTTGAAATAGGTTTTGAAAGGATGGGGGAAATCCAGGAAGAAATTTTATGGATCTGTGAAGCAGCCCATGCCCCGGTAATCTGGGCTACCCAGGTGCTTGAAAATTTGAACAAATCCGGAGTGGCAACCCGTGCTGAAATTACGGACGCCGCCCATGCAGCCCTGGCCGAATGTGTAATGGTCAATAAAGGCAATCATACCCTGGAGGTAATAAAAACATTACAGGATATCCTGCACCGTATTGGAGGACATCATATTAAAAAAAGATTTACATTTCGGCCACTGGGTATAGCAAAACGATTTATTGATACCAATTAAACGGTATGTCTGACTATCATGGCCAATCCTCTCCATCCGGAAGGTTTATTTCCATGTATTGCTTAAATCCTCCTTTCGAATACTGCTATTGCCGTCATCCGGATATTAAAAGCTTAAAAGAATAAAATGGTATTCGTGGAATTCTATAATTTCACTGCTTCTCACTCTCTAAAATAAACCAATGAATTGTTTCAAAAAACTATTAGCTGTTGTCACCGGTATACTCTTTTTCTTATCTGCAAAATCCCAGGATCCCAAAAAATGGGATGTCGGAAGACCTAACGGATCTTTTAAAGAAGTTTCTTTCTCGGTACAGGAAGGCACCTGGATGAACCTGGATGTTTCACCTGACGGAAAAGAAATGATTTTTGATTTGTTGGGGGATATATACACTTTACCGATCCAGGGTGGTACGGCCCATGTATTGCGAGGTGGCCATGCTTTTGAAGTACAACCGAGGTATAGCCCGGACGGAACTAAAATCTTATTTACGTCTGATGCAGGAGGTGGTGACAATTGCTGGGTAATGAACCGGGATGGTTCAGGAGCCAGGCAGGTAACCAAGGAAGATTTTCGTTTGTTGAATAACGGCGTGTGGACCCCGGATGGTGAATACATCATAGCCCGGAAACATTTTACATCCCAGCGTTCCTTAGGTGCCGGAGAACTCTGGATGTACCACATCAGTGGTGGCAAAGGCCTGCAAATTACCCAGCGAAAAAATGACCAGCAAGACCTCAACGAACCGTGTGTATCACCGGATGGACGGTATATATATTACAGTGAGGACATGTACCCTGGTGGGTTTTTTCAATACAATAAGGATCCCAACAACCAAATTTTCGCCATCCGAAGATTTGACCGGGAAAAAGGTACGATTGAAACCGTAACGGGAGGAGCCGGAGGTGCCGTACGTCCGCAACTATCCCGGAATGGAAAATACCTGGCTTTTGTCAAAAGAGTGAGGACAAAAACAGTATTATATATCCGTGATCTGGAGACTGCCCACGAATGGCCGGTATATGACAAACTTTCAAAAGATCAGCAAGAATCCTGGACTATATTCGGTAGTTATACCGGATTTTCCTGGGCGTCGGATGACCAATCCATTTTTATCTGGTCGAAAGGTAAAATCATCCGGATAGATCTCAATGGGTATAATAAATCGGTTGAAATTCCTTTTACCTGTTTGGTCAAACAAAAGATTTATGACGCTGTTCGTTTTAAACAAAACATCAATCCTGATAGTTTTAAGGTGAATGTGCTACGGAGCCTGGTAACCTCACCGCTATCCAATTCGGCCGGGGAAAGCCAGGGAAAGACCATCGTATTCAATGCGGTGGGGCATCTGTGGCATAAAGAAATGCCGGATGGCAAACCTGCCCGGTTGACGAGTTCTGCCTCTTTTGAATTTGAACCTTCTTTTTCACCGGATGGCAATTCGTTGGTATATGTATCCACCGAAGACACCACAGCCGGTCAATTACTATTGCTACAATTAAAGGATAAGTCTGTTACAAAACTGACCAATGAAAGTGCCAATTTCCGCACCCCTTCCTTTTCTCCGGATGGCGAGTGGGTCACCTTCAGAAAAGACGGGTCCAGTGATGTAATTGGTCCGGGCAATACCTCCAAACCTGGTATTTATATCCTGAAAGTGGATTCCGGAAAATCACAATTTGTTACCGCTCAGGGTACCTTTCCCCGGTTCAATTTAAAAGCAGATCGTATTTACTATCAAAGTGGGGGTGGTTTGAATAGTTCGTTGTCCAGTTGTAAGTTGGATGGCAGCGATGAAAAAATACAGTTGAAGAGTACGTATGGCAACCAGTTTGTAATATCACCGGATGAGAAATGGGTTGCCTTCATCGACCTCTTTAAAGTGTATATAGCTGCCTTGCCTCAAACGGGCAAAACCCTTGATCTCGGAAGTGGTACTACCGATTTTCCGTTAAAGGTAGTGGCAAAGGATGCCGGCAGCAATCTTCATTGGAGCAGTGACAGTAAACTATTGCATTATACGCTGGGCAATCAATATTTTACCATACCATTGGAAAATCGGTTTGAATTTATTGCCAATAAACCGGATACTTCGTTTAAAATGCCGGACAAAGGGATTGAGATTTCCCTGGCACTTCCAAAGGATAAACCATCCGGTATAATCGCATTGACGAATGCCCGGATCATCACTATGAAAGGGGAGGAAATCATACCATTAGGAACTATACTGATTGAAGGAAATAAAATCAAAGCCCTCGGTAAGTCCAATACAATTTCTATTCCCGGTGGTGCCAAAGTCATCAATTGCACCGGTAAGACCATCATGCCGGGTTTGATCGATGCCCATGCACACGGCAATCACTTTAATTCGGGACTTGCACCTAAACAATTCTGGCCTTATTATGCTAATCTGGCTTATGGAGTCACCACGATGCACGACCCTTCTGCCAACACGGAATGGGTATTTGCGCAAAGCGAGCTGCAACAAGCTGGCCAGATTACTGGTCCCCGGGTGTTCTCTACCGGTACTATCCTGTATGGAGCTGATGGAAATTTTAAAGCTGTAGTCAATAATCTGGAAGATGCGCGCAGTGCTATCCGAAGGACCAAAGCTTATGGGGCATTTTCAGTTAAAAGTTATAATCAACCGCGCAGGGACCAGCGTCAAATGATCATACAGGCAGCTCGTGAACTCCAGATAGAAGTAGTACCTGAGGGCGGTTCATTTTTTTATCATAATACATCAATGATTTTGGACGGACATACTACCATCGAACATAATATGCCCATCCTGGAATTGCATGACGATATTATTCAACTCTGGAAAAATTCGTCTACAGCCTATACCCCTACGATGATAGTATCTTATGGGTCAGTGAGCGGTGAATACTATTGGTACCAACACACCAATGTTTGGGAAAAACAAAGGTTGTTGCGCTTTACTCCGCGCGCCATTATTGATACCCGCAGCCGGCACCGCACCATGCTTCCCGAGGAGGAGTATGAAAACGGCCATATTTTAATCTCCAAACAATTGAAAAAACTAAACGATGTGGGAGTAAAAGTCAATATGGGAGCCCATGGCCAATTGCAGGGATTAGGCGCCCATTGGGAAACCTGGATGATGACCCAGGGAGGTATGACCAATCACCAGGCATTAAAAACGGCCACGATCAATCCAGCGCAATCCCTGGGGTTAGATGATTGGATTGGCTCCCTGGAACCTGGCAAACTAGCGGATCTATTGATCCTGGATAAAAATCCTCTTGAAAGTATTTATAACACGGAAAGCATATCGTATACCATGATCAATGGAAGATTGTATGAATCAGAATACATGAATGAGGTGGGCAAACATGCCAAACCTCGTTTAAAATTCTTTTGGGAGTTAAACAAAAATGCAGATTATACTCCAATACTGGGGGAGACTGAACCGGAAGGGAAATGTCTTTGTGGGAAGCATTGATTTTTTATTCCACTGCGACACAAAGGTTTCTAAATATATCTTACTGTTATTTCGATTATTGGGTATAAACTCTGGAATTTTATCCCACAAAGACACAAGGAACACAAAGGTTTCTAAATAATTAATTATTTTTCGATTCGCTTGAGATGATCTACGGAATTTTATCCAACAGCGACACAAGGATCACAAGGGTTTCTAAATATATTTTTTTTCAATTCGCTTGAGACGATCTCTGGAATTTTATCCACCATCACACGTAAAAAATAATAGCATTAATTTGACATGGAAATGACTTCCATCTATTACCCTGGATTTTGTTTTAAGGTTGGTTTACCATCTTTGTAACTGGTTATGATAGCCTTATCCGGGATAGGGTAATATTCATGAACCCCGGCAATAAATTTGGCTCCGGTCAGGTAGTCTCTTTTTTTACTTTCGGTGGTCAGATAGGCATTTAATTCCATCAGTTTCAGAAGGGTATCCTTTTGGAACGAATGGATATTAAAGGTTACAATCCATAAAAATCCATTAATATCCTTGAGCATGACATTGAACATACCGGATGGCAAACCATCCTCCATATCCCAGTGAATCGGTAGGTATTCTTCTGGTTTATTCGGCACCAATGTTTGACCTTCGGCCGAATGCATTATTGATAGGAACAGGAGCAAGGTCCAAATCCTCATACGCTTATAGAGAATTAGGTTTTAATGGAAGCCGGATAATAAATTTGGAGCCCTGGCCTTCTGTTGATTCCAGGACTAATTCTCCTTGGTGGGCACTGGTCACGATTTCATAGGCCAAGGACAAACCCAAACCCGTGCCACTGCCAGTTGGTTTGGTTGTAAAAAAGGGTTGGAAGACCTTATCCTTCAATTCATTTGGTATACCCGGGCCATTGTCCGCAATAGTAATTTGAATGCAAGGACCTGCAATTAACTTTGCATGCAGCGTCATCGGTTGATCTATATACTGGGTGGTGATAATGACTTTGGGTCTTTCCGTGTTTTCCTCAAGTTTATCCCCCTTGTCTAACGTTTCGGAAGATAAGGTAGTTTTCTCCTTTGAATCGGAAGTAGACAAGGCGTAAAAGGCATTATTAATTATGTTTAAAATCACCCGTCCGAAATCCTGCACGATGACATCAACTTTAGGCAAATTCGGGTCAAAATGGGTTTCAAAGTCGGCATTAAACGTCTTATCCTTGGCTTTGTATCCGTGATATGCTAACCGGAGATATTCATCACACAGGGCATTGATATCGGTCAGCTCTTTTATACCAGCTCCCTTGCGACTGTGTTGCAGCATACCTTTGACTATGCTGTCTGCCCGGCGACCATGGTAATTGATTTTCTGTTCATTGTCTTTGATATCCTGCAAGAGCAGGCTAAGATTTTGAACGCCCAGGGATTCCGTATTGTTTTTTAACTCCTCATCCAGCTCGGTCAACAACTCGGTATTGACTTCCGAAAAATTGTTGACAAAATTTAAGGGGTTCTGGATTTCGTGGGCAATGCCTGCAGTGAGTTCTCCGAGGGAGGCCATTTTTTCAGATTGGATGAGCTGTTTTTGTGTTGCTTCTAATTCAGACAACGTACTTTCAACTTTTTCCTTCTCTTGAAAAAGCAAAATGTTTGCCTTTTGTTTATGCTTATTATTTCTATAAAGAATCCCCGCCACCAACAGCAGGATTCCAAGACCAGCTACCAATGCGTATTGTCTTAAATTGTTCTGATACCTGATCCTCGAAGATTCGATTTCTTTTTGGTGTTGTTCCTGTTGGTTGACCAATACCTGGATAGCTTGTAAATTGTTTTTACCAAATAAGCTGTCTTTGTAAGCATAAGCCATTTTCAGATATCGCAATGATTCATTTGGGTCGTTTTTTTGTTCAAATAATTCCGACAGTAAGGTTGCTGCTTCCTGTAGCGGATTTTTTTGAGAGCTCATTGTTGACGCTTCTAATCCTTTCCTGCCATAATAGATGGCTGAATCAAGTTGATTTGTATTTTTATAAAACTCAGCGATCTTGTTATACGCATAAGGGGTCGCCCTGTGTTCGTTGTTTTGAATGGAAAGTTGAAGACTTTGTTTGAAATAATACAATGCTTTATCCCAATTCTTTGATTTCAGTTCTATGTTTCCCAAAGTTTTAAAAACCAGTGGCTCTTCCCGATCAATCTGCCTAAATATTTCAAGGGCTTGCAAGGCATTATGGCGGGCTGAATCAAGTTCACCCATTTCTTCATATACATTACCTATATCATAAAATACATATCCAAATCCTTCATTAATTTCTATAGTTTCATATAGTTTCTTTTGTTTTTCAAAATAAGCTAGTGCCTTGGGATAATCTTTTAAAATAAGATAGACTTCTCCGAGCAGATTTAATGTGGGCGATGTGATGTTCTCCAAATTATTTGACGCGGCTATCTGTAGTCCTTTGAATCCCATTTCCAGAGCCAGTGGTAAATTCCCCAAATGCATAATGGTAATACCCATAAATGATAACCCAAGAATTTCTCCTCTCGGGTAATTAATTTGACGGGCTAATTTTAATGCCTGTTCGCCATATAAAAGAGAAGAGTCGGCGTTTCCCAAACGGTATTGGGCACACAACTCTATCAGTGTATTAACCCGTTCGACATCATTGTTGGCGGTGACTAATTGCCTGTGTAAACTATCCATTTTCTGTATCGGCTGGGAAAATCCATCTCGGCAGATGACCACTAGCAGGAGAATCATTACGAGTTTCTTTGTCATTAGTGTGTCCGTACTGATAACTGAATGACAAATTGAGTTTCTTCCTCCCTTACATCGAACCTTAACTCACCAGGATCGTGATAATTGGTAACTTTCTGTATTGAGCCACCAGGCGGACTAATATTATTTAGATTTGTGTCACCGCCGGGAGGAAGATAATTTGTTTTAACTGAAATTCTTCCTTGGTTCGACTTCACTATATCGTAAGCCAAACTCAAGCCGGATCCTTTATTTGGTACTATTGTCCCTTCCCGATAGCCATAGAAAGTTATCGAGATGGTATTAAAGAAGGGCTGAAAGATTAATTGCAATCTGAACATCGGTTTGGTACGATATCTCAATTTAGCCAAAATATTAGAATTGAGGGAACTATGCATTTTAAAATCTCTCCATATAAGACAGCAAAAAGCATGCCCAAGTGTATAGTGTTCAATTTCACCTATGTTTTGACCTCTGCCTGTCAATGTCAACAGTTGAATCCGTATACAAAAAGCCGGAAAATTAAGACAGCTCCTCCGTGAGGGATTCCGGTGTAAGATTTGATTTAATGTGCTCTGCAGCAGAGGTTAGCCCGGAAGGTGTTAAAAAAACAAAGTTTAGTTTATCCTTATTTGTTCGAATGAAATAAATTAAGGCCAGGATTTGTAAAACAACGGCCACCAGTGAACCTTCATATCCAAACGATGCTCCGGTCAGCCGGGGATATCCTACAACGCTAAACTGGACTAAGCTATGGACGTCAATACCACTTACATTAAAATCCAACAGACTGGCCTGCACAAAATTCCAACCGGCATGCAACCCCGTGCAAATCCAGATGTTCCGGTAAAGGATAAAAAACAAAGCCATGAGTAAACCTCCCAATAAGATATTGGTGAAGCCAATCCAGTTAAAATGGTCATTCCCCAGGTGCATGATGGCAAAAATGGATGCCGACAAAATAACGGCGATCAGCGTCCCAAACCGGGTTTCCACCAGGTTAATCAGGTAGGCCCTGGTCAGCACTTCTTCTCCGCCACTCTGGATAACGAAAAACAAGATAAAACCAAAGAAATAATAAGCATTCCAGGTTGGTGTAAGAAGGTCAATTTGGCCAAACAACCACAGCAATAAAAATCCAGGTATGATCAATGCCATACCCCATAACCAACCTTTGACAAACATCATCGGCAATCCCCTGGTGCCGTAGCCCAAATCAGGTAAAGGCCTTTTGAAAATATAGGAATGCGTCAATATGGATGAGGCCAGGCCAGCGATCAGGACGGGCAGAAAACTATTTGCCCCCAATAGAAACGGGTCAGTGCTTTCATCAATAGTGGATGGCATGTGAAACAAATAAGCTTGTCCGGTTATCGATTGAATACCAGCCAACAGCAAAAATCCAATAGTTGCGAACAAGACGACAAATACCACGAATTCCAGAAACAACCATAACAGCTTAATCACACCTGATTTCATTTGGTTTTGGTTTTTGCTTCGAACGTATTTTTATAATCGGGACTTTCGGTGCCCATCCAATGGTCCCAAAAAGTAAAATACAAACCAAAATTATAATTGAATTGGGTGTGGTGAAGACTATGGTGGGTAGCCCCGATCCACCATCTGCCCAACCAGTGTGTGCTGCTCCCTGCAGGATAAAGTTCATGGTTAAGGTGGTTGACCACACTGGTCACGGACATGATAAGGAATATGACAATCAGGGAAACAGGATGCAGTGGCAGCAGGTAGATCAGTAAAAAAATTGGCAAAGCTTGCACTATACTTTCCACCGGATGAAAAGAAAAAGAGGTCCAGGCGGAAGTGGTCAGGCTTTCGTGGTGCGCGCGATGCACCCATTTGTATATCGCCGGGTGATGCATAAACCGGTGCAACCAATAATAATAGGTTTCATGAATCAGCAATACCACCAATACACTCCCAATCATCCAGGACCAATGATATTGATTCCAATCAAGATAAAGAGCTGTCCCACCTTGCTGCCAGGAATATAAAACCATGGTACCTAAACCCGCAAACAAAAAAGATGCAATGAATGAATATGTTATTTCATTGTGTACCTGTCCAGCCCGCCTGGGGCGAAAATTGATTTTCCTGTTTTGCATTTGATCAACAAACCTGATATTGACCAGATAATAAAATATGCCGGCCATCAGCAGATAACGCAAAAAGACAGCTGAGGTCAACAACACCACCGTCATAAACAAGTTGAAAAGATTACCCTGGGTAAGATCGATCATGCTGCCGTCGGTGAAATGGATTTCTTCCTTTAGCTATAAAATTATAACGAAGCAAACAATCCAATGAATAATTGTGCTAATTAAAAAAACAGAAACTATCTTTTGTACATATTTTTCAGGTCGTTTTCAAACAGGGTAAACGGGTCCTCATAAAACTTTATAAAATCGGGCACGCTGCTATGCCCCGGAAAAGGAGCATAATAATGGGTAGGGCTGCGAATATCATTTCTCCAGACCAGCACATAGGCCAATTTGATATCAGGTTGGCGGATGGCTTTCATCAGTACTTCTGTCCACCAAACCGGGTTGGGGATGGATTCCAATCCTGTCTCTGTAAAAGCAGCCAGTTTATTATTTTTTCGTGCGACCGCAGAGACAATTTTTAATTGATCAATGGCTTTTTCAATATTATAGGTATCCCTCCCAAAGTCGCGATAATTATCCATGCCTACCATATCTACCCAACCATTGCCGGGATACCTCTCGAGAAAATCCTCTTCGGTGTTAAACTTACAATCGGGTGAGAACGCATAAATCAGGTTGTGGACCCCTGAGGAATCCCTTAAATAACTAATCGTAAACTTCCAGACGTCAATAAAATCTTCCCGGGAACAATGGGGTTTGCCCCACCAAAACCAGCCCCCGTCAAATTCATGATAAGGCCTGAATATCATAGGTGCCAGAACCCCTTTTTCATTTCGAACGGAATTAAAAAACAATCCCAGGGTATCCAGGATATGTTTATACCGCTGATGGTGGGAACCACCGGGTTTGATCATCTCTATAGCCGGCGCGGATATGGAATCTCTCCAATTAAACCCACCTCTTGAGACCGGATTGGAAAAATGCCAGGCCACCGTGGTCACTCCTCCTCTGGCAAATGTGGCCAATATTGTTTTTTTAAGGTTGACCAGGGTCCTTTCAATCGCCTCTCTTGGCCTTCCTGACAATCCGCTGACATCAATACCCATGACGGCCGGATGTGAACCTGTCACAGACTTGACATCTGACCGGTCGTCTTCATTGCTCCAGCCATGTCCATATTCAGTAGCGTGTTGATGACCAAATAAAATGTGTTTTTTGGATAAACGATGCAGGTTATGGTATAGGGCCTGGGTTTCTTTTGTTGCCTTGTTATCGATCTGGCCATGAGCCACCCAAGGCAAAATGACACTCCATCCGAACCAGGCTATCCTTCTAAGACGGGAAACAAATTTCATACGGCTCGGAAGATAATAGATATTGACGGAATGAGAAAGACAGTCCAGGTGCCGAAAGGATGGTGTTCCGGTTCACTGTATTACAGGAACACCCCCCCATTCTATTTCATCACCGTAATTTTTTTCACCACTAATCCCTTTTTAGTCGATACTTTAATGAGGTAGGTACCCGAGGAGAAATTGTTGGTTTCAATTGCCCGGGTTTCCCTGGATAAATAATATGGAATCACCTCATTCCATATTCGTTGACCCCATAATGAATACATCGATATATTGACCTCTTCATGAATAATTTCATTAAACTGTATATAAATCTTATCTGCAGTTGGGTTCGGATAGATCGTAACGGACAGGGTGGGGTCCTGATTTTTTGTGCTCACCCCGGAACATTTCCATTGATTGAACAAAACTTCCCCTCCGGTATAGAGATTACAAATACTATCCTTATTGGGATTATACAAAGCAATGGAACGGACAATTCCAGTGGATGGGTGATTCAGGTTGGTCCAGGTGGATCCATCCCATTTAGCCAATAGATTAATATTTTGGTTGTTTACCTGCGTAAATTGACCTCCGACAAATAATTCATTGTTGATCACTTTAAGCGCATATATCCCATTCCCTGCGGTCACACCGCTCCCTGGCGGATTAGGTCCTATACCCAGGGTAGTCCAATAAGCTCCGTTCCACATGGCTATATGTTGTGTTTTGTTCCCATTCTGTACCATGGTAGACACTGCACTGGGGAATTGTCCAGCCGCGATGAGTTGACCTTTGTACGAGGCTATAGCGTAAATGCCTTCGCTTGAATTGGGTGGATTAACAGTAAGATTTACGGCACCACCTACACCTACTTTAGTCCAATAACCTACCCAGATCGCCAGATTATTAAACCCACCTGCTGTATTACCGAAACGACCGCCTGCCACAATATTTCCATAAAAAATTGATAATGCAAAGACAGGTCCATTAAATCCGGATCCAAAGGTTGCCCAGCCCGGACCTGGATTCCATCGGGCTATGTTGTTGGCCGTGATGGAGTTTGTACCTACCGAGTTAAATTTTCCACCTACCACCAGTCCCCATGCAGTAGAAAGCAAGGCATCCACATTAGTGATCGCACCATTTATACCTCCCTGGGGAATGGCTGACCAGGAGATTCCGTTCCAACTGGCAATCTTACTTGCCGGCGTATTGCCCGCTATAGTAAATTCGCCTCCTGCATATAAGATCCCATTATGGACTTCAATATCATTCACTATATTGTTTAAACCACCCCCGGCTAATGGCGCCCAGGTAGTACCGTTCCAGGCCGCAATATTGCTGGCTGCAACAGCCGGATTTCCAATAGTGTTGAATGAACCTGCGGCAATCAATCTGCCCTGGTAGACTACCATGTCTTGTATCCAGGATGTATTGAGTTGGTTCCAGGAAGTACCTGGACAATACGTAGTACAGCTATCGGATAAAGCACATGGTCGTTGGTATAAAACAATTTTACAAGTACATTTTTGCATACCACAGACGGTTTGCAAATTCAATGTATAATAACCTGCATTCAATGAACCGGGTAAATTGATTTGAAAATTTCCGGGAGATACGTTGCCGGAAAGACCGCTTAAAGAGCCAATCAGCGCCCATTGTATCAAAGGTGTAAAACAAGAATCTCCGGCACAAACAAAATTGCCGTTAATCGATATTCCTCCCGGAGCAGGACATCCAAGCGTAACCGTGTCATTACAATGAACCGGAACCAAGGTGCCATTTTGAGGCATAGTAAGGGTAAACCGTCCACATTCACACGTGCAATGCAGGTCAATAGTAAATTTAAGTACGGTATCAAAGCAAGCTTTGTGATTGGAATCAAATTCCACAATTGGAATCTGGATGGTATACTGTCCACTCTGGGCATAGGTATGCATCGCCATGCCACCCGAACCCGGTCCATCGTCAATGTCCCCATCTCCCCAATCTATCCATAATACGGAATCACAGGGAGGTAAACGCAGTACATTTATTTTGGCTTTACACAATGAATCTATGACACTGAGCTGGATTGCATTGATTACATTGTGAATAAAGTTTGATTTATTCTTGCAACAACTATCCACTTCAGGAGGACAATTACCAAAATTAACCTGAGCCACCTGATTGGCACCAATAAAAATGGAAGACATACCGGAGGCAGGAAACGAAGGATTCCAACCATACTGATTTAATTCTTTTACGGTATATAATCCCGGTATTAATGGACTAAAACTATATGAACCATTCACATCGGTAATGACCGTATCAATGGCAACGCCCTGACTGTTGCACAAGACGATCTGCCATCCTTGCAAGGTTTGTTGTGTTCCATTGAATGGCAGTCCGGCACAGATGGAATCAACATATTTTATTCCGATCAGAGAGGAGGGTTCGCAACAAATTTCCTTGACCAGGCCGGTTCCGGATATACTACCACATACATTGAGTCCGGTATAGGTATGGCCATAATTGTAGACACTAGCTTTTATACAATACCGTCCCTGGTCCAAAATCAGGTTTACAGTAGTATCCTTTGCGGGATTGAGGAAGGAATAACTGGACGTGTTAGACAATAAATTTGCAACAACAGTCCCCGTACTGTCACAAAGCATAAAGTCAACTGCATTATCTGCCAGGGCACTAAGGTGTATCTGGATCCTGGCCCCATCTTTACAAATGCAAAAACAACGGCTGAATTCATATACGCCGTCATCGTAATGATAAGGTCCACCTGAAAAATTAATCCATTTCGAACAGGGCTGTGCTGCTGAAGGCTGATCCTGCCAATAGGTGGGTGTGGATAAGACATAAGCCGGCTTAGGCAAAATATAAAGCGGGTAGGGTGATTTCGTTACAGTCCAAAATGCATCCGGGCTGCCCGCCGGATAAAACTGACCGGTGCTATGGTCCAGTCCTGTACTTAAAGAAATGGTATCCGCCCTGCACCCTAAACCGCACGTAGTATCGGGCTGCGGAGGACAGAAGAAAACAAAACTGGTATCACAACTTACAGTTGATGTTCCAATCAGGTATTCGGTTTTTATCTTTATGGTATCCGGGTTGGATCCATTATTGATACACCAACTCAGTGGGGTAAAACTGCCCACCGGAATGAACCCTGATGAATGGGTAAGATTAATATTGCTCAAACTGGATTGGCTCGTAAACCAACCTCCAATATTATCCACGGAAATTGAATTGAAGGAGGCTGTATTCAGGACCATTGGAATTTGAGTAAACGTATTAGGGACTTGATTGACGATATGCAAACGGAAACAACAGGCAGGGGGAATCGTCTTCAGAGATTCCACCCAATAGGATATACTGTCACAAGTCGTTGGCGGACAATTTCCAAAATTGACCGACTGAACTTCATGGGTATCCAATTGTACGGTAACCATATTGTTCAATGGATTCGAGAGCATCCATCCTGGTTGATTAATTTCTTTCACTGAATATTTATCCGGTTTCAGCGGCCCAAAGGAATAATACCCGCTGGCATCCGTGGTCACCGTATCAATGGCATTTCCGGTGGCATCACAGAGAATAATCTGCCAACCGGATAATTTGGGTTGACCGGAATAGGCCTTCCCGTCGCAAAGTGTATCCTTATATTTTATTCCGGTGATGTAGGAATTGGTTTCGCAACAATCTGCTTTGATTAATCCCGGACCGGTAATACTACCACAAACATTGATACCCGTCACCCGAGTCCAGTTTTTTACACCTGCGCGAATGCAATAAGTGCCTTTATTCAAAATCACTTGTGTTGTAGAAGTATCCGGTGGAAGGGCAAAGGGCGAGCTGGAATTATTCCCTATTGGATGGACTCCCAAAAGGGTAGCAATGATATTTCCTGAAGCATCATACAACCAAAAATCAGCTTCGTTGTCCGCCAGTGCACTCAATTGTATAGTAATAGGTGAATTGTCTCTGCATACACAAAAACATTTGGAATAGGTGTATCGGGGCCCTGACCCTTTATTGGCTCCCTGAAATACTGAAATCCATTGTGCACAAGGGGTAATGGTATCGGGTTGAAGGGCCCAACTGGAATAAGGCACTACCACTTCCGCCGGTCGGGGCAAAATCAATCCGGTATAAGGGGTCTGAATTACTGTCCAGTTTGGATCAAAAGCGCCGGGAGGAAGCAATTGGCCATTGGGTCCTACACCCGTATTCAGGCTGATGTTGTTGGTCGCACAGGATGGAGCATAACCACAGGTCGAGTCCACCGGACAATTGAATATAATATTGGTATCACAGCTGGAAAGTCCATTATTATAAAAAAACTTTACGGTAGCCGTATCCGGGTTTGAACCGATGTTGATACCGAGATCGACAGCATGAAAACTGCCGATGGGTATAGTTCCGGAAGGATGTGTGATCGTGAGTCGGTCCAAAGGTGAAATCACCGGGGTAAACGGCGATACAATACCTGCTGAATTAAATGTCGTTGTCTTCAGATCAATTTGTATTTTGGAAATAGCTGCGGCCTGGTTGTTATAATGAAATTGAAAAGTGCAGGCATAAGGAATGACCTGAAATGGAAGGATTGAAGCTGAAATGCTGTCACATTTTGGCCTTGGAGGAGGAAGGGGGCAATTAAAAATTATACTGGTATCACAGGAAACCAAACCATTCGAATAGAAAAACTTAATAATTGCAGTATCCGGATTGGAACCTCCATTGATATCAAATTGAACGGCTGGAAATTTACCTTTTGGAATGGGAGATGTAGTATTGTGTAAAGTGAAGCTATTGCTGCCCAGTTGCAAGTTTGCAGTGGTGTATGGAATCAGAACAGCAAATGTCTGAAAGGATGAAATTGACTTAAAATCTACCTGGATTTTATTCAGGTTGGAAGCCTGATTATCGATGATCAATTGAAAATTACAGGGGTGAATAGCGGATTGGAAATAAATTAAGGATGCAGATACACTATCGCATTTAGGAGGCATGATTACCGGAGAGCACGACAATTGGTTCAGGAAGACTTCACCTCCGGCATATAATTCACAAGGAAAAGAAGAACTCGGGTTGTCGTATAAAGCCAAAGCATATACTAAGGCATTGGCAGGGTGTCCCAGTCCGGACCAGGTGTTGCCATTCCAGGTGGCAACAGAGTTGATGTTTTGATTGCCGATCTGGCTGAATCTACCACCAGCCAGTAATTCTGAATTGTTTACCAGCAACTCATAAATTCCATTACCGGTATTTACTCCGCCGCCTAAGCCTGACCAACTGTTCCCATCCCATTTGGCCAGATGACGGGTACCGGTCACTGAAGGAGAAGCACTTAAAAATTGTCCTCCCACAATTAAATCATTCCCTAGTTGAGCTAACGCATATACACCATCGCTGCTGTTCAGCGGACTCATAATATTCACGCCTCCTGCGAGTGGGGCCCAAAAATTACCTACCCATCTGGCAATATTATTTAATCCTCCCGGGACATTACCAAAAAGACCCCCGGCAATGATGCTGCCATTATATAAAGCCAATGATTTTACCGGGCCATTCAGCCCTCCAAGTAAAGACCACCCCGGACCGGGAGTCCAAAACGCAATATTGGAGGCAGGTACTGAGTTTCCAACTGAACTGAACGACCCACCTACCACCAGGCCGGAAGAAACAGAAAGCAGTGCACTTACTACACCTGTGGACGTATTTATACCCTGATTCAGAGCCGTCCAATTGATTCCATTCCATGCTGCAATTTTATTTACCGGGATAGCGGGAGCGCCGGCATTGTTGAATTCTCCTCCGGCATATAGAATGCCATTATGTATAGCCAGAGTATTTACCTTTTTATCCAGGCCGGCACCTAAAGATGTCCAGTTGGTGCCATCCCAGGCTGCAATATTATTGGCAGGTATGGCCGGATTACCTATGGTTGAAAAGGATCCCGCTACTATCAGTTTTCCCTGGTAGACAATCATATCCTCAATCCAGGAATTACTCATGGTGCTCCAGGCATTGGTTTTACAATAATTCAGACAGGAGTCCACGACCGGACAGGGGCGCTGAAAGAAAGAAATCTGACAGAAACAATGTAGTTTACCGCAGGTCGTTTGTAAATTTAAAGTATACCAGCCGGCATTCGGAAAAAGCAAAGGAATTTGAATATTACCGGAAAAACTGCTGCCGGTTTGATTCACGCCAGGCCCTGTCAGTGTCCATAGGATGGGAGCGGTCTGGCAGGAATCTCCTGCACAGGAAAATATACCGCCTAGTGTCAATGGCTTGGGCGAAGGACAACCCAGTATCACAGTATCATTGCATTGAACGGGATTGGTGATCCCGTTTTGTTGAAGGTTAAGTGCATATTTACCGCATTCACACTGACAATGGATATCAATTGGAAACTTGATCAAAGTATCAAAACAAGGACTTCCATTGGCATCAAATTCCACAATGGGAATCTGTATGGTATAATTTCCGCTCTGCGTATAGGTATGCATCCACATGCCGCTGTTAAAGGGTCCTAATTCAACCTGCCCATCACCCCAACTGATCAGAAATACGGAATCACAAGGAGGCAATCTTTTGATACTGACTGTCGCCTTGCATAGAGAGTCGACCACAATTAATTGCAGGGCATTGATCGCAGACTGAATAAATACTGCCCTGTCTTTGCAACAACTATCAATTTCAGGTGGGCAATTGGCAAAATTGACCTGGGCCACCTGGTTAGCTCCAAGAAAGATGGAAGAACTACCAGTGGCAGGCAATGAAGGAATCCAGCCAGGTTGATTGAGCTCTTTTACAGTATACAAGCCTGGTGGCAATAGGCTAAAGTTATAATACCCGTTCTGATCCGTAGTCACTGTATCTATGGCTATACCTGTTGAACTGTTACATAAAACGATTTGCCAGCCTTGCAGGGTTTGTTGAGTCCCATTAAATGGAACAGCCGCACATGAGGTATCCACATATTTGACCCCCGTAATGGCTGAAGGCTCACAGCATATCTCTTTTACCAGGCCGTCGCCTTTGATACTCCCGCATACATTAAGACCCATGGCCCCTGACCCTATATCATATACACTTCCTTTGATACAATACTTTCCTTTGTTTAAAATTAGCTGTACGGTTGTATCCCGTGGTGGGTTATGAAAAGTACCTGCTGCAGTACCGGGCATAGCTAATAAATGTGCGATAGTAATTCCATTGCTGTCACATAATGTAAAATCTGCTGCATCGTCGGCCAGCGCGCTCAGATGGATCTGTACCGTGGCTCCATCTTTACAAATACAAAAACACCGGGTAAACTGATAATTTCCGGTAATAAAGGAATAGGATCCCCATAATGAAATCCATTTCGAACAGGGTTGAAGGGCATTGGGTTGATCATCCCACCACCAGGGTGTTGCTAATACATATCCTGGTCTTGGCAAAGTTAAATTAGTGTATGGAGTTTGGGTAATCGTCCAGAACGGATCATAACTTCCCGCTGAATATAATTGTCCTGTTCCAGGATCAAATCCGGTATTCAAAGAAATACTATCTGCTACACAAGCTAATCCACAGGTAGTATCCGGTTGTGGCGGGCAGAAAAAAGCAAAACTGGTATCACAAGAGATCTTGCTATGCCCATTAAGGTATTCTGATTTTATATTTATGGTATCCGGATTGGAACCGTTATTAATACACCAACTGAGCGGAGTAAAGTTGCCCAAAGGAATAAAACCCGATGCATGCGTCAGGTTGATATTGCTCAAACTGGATGGACTGGCAACCCAACCACCCAAATTGTCCACAGATATTGAATTGAATGAAGCCGTATTTAAGTCAATTGGAATTTGTATAAACTTATTTTTAGCTTTATTTTCAATATGCAACCGGAAACAACAAGCTGGCGGTATCGTATGCAAAGACTCCACCCAAAATGAAATACTGTCACAATACGAAGCAGCGCAATTCACTTTTACGGTAGTACACATTTGTCTGGACTGACATTCATCAAATACCGTCACACAAATTTGATGCGTTCCACTTTGAGTAAAGTTAAACGTCCATGTCCCTCCCGGATCTGTAATCACTTGCGAAGCATTGCCTCCATCAACCACTGGTGGGGTGGTGAATAAATAACAGCTATCAAATTGAGGAGCAGTCAAGGTTACTCCACAATCATGAGGTACAACAGTAAAACCTTGATTTACCAAAGCATTAAACGCAAGAGAATCCGTACAACAAGAATCACAGGCAGGTGTCGTACAATTTTCGCAAACGGAAACATCATCTATATAATAATAAGCACCAGTATAAAATCCACCCAGTCCTTTGATTGGAACAGTTGAAATATTATCATAAAAATTCCCTATTACCAAATAGGATTCCCCGCCCACTGCCGTATAGCTCCCAGTCACCAGTGTCCATATCGTTTTATTGGTGATAAAATTTCCAACCGGATGTGAAATCTGAGGAGTTAAAGGGAGGACGGGAGCACCGATCACCGGTCCTATTGGTATATTGGAAAGATAGGCTCCAAATTTATCAATAGCCCAACTGGCATAATCTGCCAGATTCACATAAAAAGAGACCTGATACGTTTTACCCGGGATCAGAGGGCTGATTAATTGCACCTCCAGGTACTCCCGGTATAAATTAGTGGGTTGTAATATAAATCCGGCATAACCTGCTCCGGTTAGCGGAATTTGGTTACCAAAAGAATTGCCCGGTGTACTCACATTACTGCTGAAAGGCGCACAGCTATTGTAATAATCTGAACTACCCCCTGTGGTAGGCAAGGTCCAGTTTGAAGCTGTAAATGGAGGCGAAATACCCGGCGGACAAATGGTATAGGATTCAAAACTGGGATTGGGGACGAGGTTATTTGGACAAGGGGATGTGGATAAGTTAAAACAAACCACCTCGACATCAAAGCTGCAGGTAATTTGGTGACCTGCCATATCTGTTATCGTATAGGTCACCGTTGAAATGCCTTCCATAAACAGGGTTCCACTGACGTCATTTATTCCTGATGCAGTCGTTGCACCCGTGATGTTATAGCTGACATTTAACATCGGACAATTGTCGGCAGCCATCGGGCCGATATTATTCACCATGGCTTTACACTGACCCGAAGCGTTGAGGGTACCAAAATAAGACATACTCAGTGGACAATTGGCCGTGGGTGGTTGATTATCCACTACAGTCAGTGTATAATTACAGTTTGGGCTTTGGTTACCGCAATCGTCTCTGGCAAAACAAGTGATGGTGTTCACGCCTTTAGGAAATTGAGTCTGAGGCGTTATCAGGATAGCACTACCTGAAGTAATTAAGGAACAAATGAAGTCCAGATTTTTATCACAGCTATCTTTTCCAGTTGGTTGTGGCAATGTTCCGGTATAATAACAGAGTCCTGGATTAGTGTTGACTATAGTATTGGGAGGACAAACGATGGTCGGTGCAATAGTGTCCTTGAAAGTAATCGTTTGCACGCATGAGGAGATATTGCCACAAGAGTCTTTTGCCTGCCAGGTTCTGGAAACAACAGCGTTACATGGCATATTGCCATTCACCACATCTGAGAATGTGATCAAAATAGCATTGGTGGGTGTACAATTGTCCGTTGCAGTAGCAGTACCTGTTGCAGGTGGAATTATATTGGTGTTGCAATGAAACTTTAGGTTAGGTGGACATACAATAGTAGGTGCAATGGTATCCCGGATGATGATCCGCTGCACACAAGTAGCAATATTTCCACAAGAGTCTTTCGCCTGCCAGGTTCTGGATATGATTGCATTGCAAGGCAAACTACCGGTCACCACATCCGTGAAAGAAATCATAATGACATTGGTGGGTGTACAATTGTCCGTTGCAGTAGCGGTACCTGTTGCAGGCGGTTTAGTATTCGCATTGCATTGCAAGTTGAGGTTGGATGGACATACTATGGTTGGAGCAATAGTATCCCGAATAGTTATGGTCTGCGTGCAGGTAGCGATATTGTTGCAGGCATCTTTGGCCTGCCAGGTCCTGGTGATCGTGGCGTTGCAGGGTAATACACCGGTCACTACATCCGAAGAGGTGATGACGATGGCATTGGTGGCGGTACAGTTATCCGTCGCAGTCGCTACTCCGGAAGCCGGGGGATTGACATTAGAATAACATTGAAGTTTGAGATTCGGTGGACAAACAATGACCGGTGCAACGTTATCCCGGATCACGATGGTCTGGACACAGGTCGAGATATTGCCACATAAGTCTTTTGCCTGCCAGGTTCTGACGATCGTAGCATTGCAAGGCATGGTGCCCGTTACAACATCAGAGCTTGTGATCACAATAGCATTCGTGGACGTGCAGTTATCTATTGCAGTCGCCACGCCTGTTGCAGGAGGGTTGATATTGGTGTTACAGGTTAGGTTGAGGTTGGGAGGGCAAACAATGACCGGTGCAACATTATCCCGGATGACGATGGTCTGTATACAAGTCGAGATATTGCCACATAAGTCTTTTGCCTGCCAGGTTCTGGTAATTGTGGCATTGCAGGGCATCGCGCCGGTCACTACATCAGAACTTGTGATTATAATAGCATTTGTGGGTGTGCAGTTATCCGTTGCAGTCGCTACCCCGGTTGCAGGTGGATTAGTATTGTTGTTGCATTGTAAATTAAGATTGCTTGGGCAGGTAATCACCGGTTTTACATTATCAAAATAAGCGACGGTCTTACAAATAGAATCGATGCATCCGGGACTATTGGTTTTGAGGCAAACTATAAAATCTCCGCATTTACTAAATTGATGAGTCGGGTTTTGAGCTGTCGATGTATTGTTGCCCCCACTGCCGGGATCCCCGAAATTCCAAGAGTAGGTCAATGGCGCCTGACCAGTGGATTGGTTGATAAACTGATAGTTTCCGCAACTGCCAAGAGTTGAACCTGAAAAGGCAGCATCACAAGGCAAGGGATCAGAGCATACTTGTGTAATCACGGTGCACGTTCCTGCGGTGCCCAGGGCATTATAATTATAACTCATGACCAGGGAATCCGGGCTATTACCGCCCATCAGACAGAATGAAAGCGGAGAAGCGCCTCCCACGGGAATAAATCCTGAATTATGAGAAAGAAGAATATCCATTTGAGGGGTCTGACTCACTATCCAGCCGGAATTAATCTCGACAACGATATTTTTAAACGTAGCCGTTCGGATATCCAGCTTGATCTGGGTAATGGCATTTTTGAGTTTATTATCCAGAATTAACTGAAAGCAGCATGAAGGAGGTACGGTTCTCAATTGCTGAACAAACAAGGTAACGCTGTCGCAAGCGGCATCGGGTATATAAAGTTTTTCAGCAGGCAAATAAATGATGGAAGCAGGTGATATTTGCTTCGTGTCGGTCACTACTTTGAGTATCCTTGTGAATACCGAAAGCACTAAGGTTAGGGCGATGAATAAAACGGATTTCATGGTAGAGAAGTTTTTGAATAAAAAAATTGCTCGCTGAGCCCTCCGTTCTGAACCTACGCTTTACTAGATTTTCAAAGTATCATGCCATATTCATATTCAATCTGTAGTAAAATATATATTTCAAGTTTGTATTATTCACACGATGGAATTCATCTGAAAACCGGGAATCTATGTCACATCTGCTAACCAGGAGATGAGTCTCCATTGGCCTGCTTTTAGCGATTTGTATATTTAGTCAGAGTAAGGCCGTGTTGAATTTAAGGATAAGAATACTCAAAACCAAATTTATTTTTTTAATACTACTCCCTCTGACATTTTTTATATTTCCGGATCTCACAACCCAAAAGGTCCTTATAAATGTTGATTCGATCACTTATTCCACGATATCGGAGCCTTTGATGAAATTCATCCAATTGATTACCGTTTGACTATTCATTCCATCTTTCATTTGTTGCAATTTCAACGGGAATTGAATGCAGTATACTCTGCAATAATTTCCTGTCTCCTATAAACCCGGACCCTTTACTCGCTTAAACCCTACTCCTTATTAATATTCTTTTCACCACAGTATTACCTTTGGAAGTTAGTTTAATCAGGTAAGTACCACTGGCAATTCCGGGTATATGGATCTTCAAAGTTCCTTCCCGTGGTATCCTGAAAAAAATTTGTTCCATCATTTTCTGCCCAAACAAGGAATAAATTTCAATCTTCTCAACATCAGTCCCGTAATCGTGCAGTTTAATAAAAAAGTGGTCGATGGCCGGGTTGGGAAATATGGAGATCAACGAGGATTGATTTTGGTTAGTAACCGCTACGGTGGAGCAGGACCATTGATTCATTCCCAATTCACCACCCGTATACAGTTTACAGTCGATATCTTCTGATGACTTATATGAAACAATCGTCCGTACCCCACCGGTTGAGGGATGTAACATGCCTGTCCAGTTCATACCATTATATTTGGCCAGGTGATTGACGGGTTGGTTATTGATCCGGGTAAATTTTCCACCAGCGATCAGATCGTCGCCAAAAACTTTTATCGAATAGACGCCACTACCCAGGTCTACCCCTGTGCCGGCTGACAATCCAGCCCATTGACTGCCATTCCATTGTGCTATATGCCGGGTTCGATGATTATTGGGCAATGAGTCCGTCATGGTATTGAAAAACTGGCCCCCGGCTATCAACTGATCCTTATAAACGGCCAGGGTGTGCACCCCATCATCAGGATGGGGAGTGGCGGATTTAATGTTTACAGCCCCCTGCTCTCCCAATTTGGTCCATTCTCCATTCCAGATTGCTATATTATTGAAACCGCCCGGAATGTTACCAAATCGGCCCCCGGCGACTATTTTCCCATGGAATAAAGCAAGGGCAAACACCGGGCCATCCAGATTGGATCCCATCTTTGCCCATCCGTTTCCGGGATTCCAGGCTGCTATGTTAGAAACATTTAATGCAGGATCACCGACTGAGGTAAATTTTCCTCCCACAATTAACCCCCCTGAGGTAGCCAACAGTGCATCCACATTAGTAAAATTTCCATTGATACCTCCATGAGAAAGCGCAGACCAGGAGGATCCATCCCAGGCTGCAATTTTATCGGCTTCAATATTTCCAGCCTGTGTAAAATCGCCACCTGCGTATAATATCCCGTCATGTATTTCAAGGTCATTGACTTTGTTGTTTAGTCCACCTCCTTCCAGTGCCACCCAGGTATTACCATCCCAGGCGGCAATATTATTGACAGGTAAATCTTCCCGGCCTATAATAGAAAATAAACCAGCTACAATCAATTGGCCATTATAGAATTCCATATCCTGAATCAAGGTGGCATTAAAATGGCTCCAGGTGCTGCCCTGACAATAGTCGTTGCAGACCTCTGCGATCAGACAGGGGGAAAGATAAATGGTAACACTGCATTCACACAATTGCTGTCCACATTTGGATTGAATGTTTAATTCGTAAAGACCAGGATTTAATAAATACGGTATTTTAATTTTAAAATTATCCGGGGATACAAAGTCTTCAAGTTCCAGTTCGGGACCTGTTAAAGTCCAGAGGATTTCGGAGTCACTGCAGGCATTCCCTATACAATTAAAAAAACCTGTAAAATCAAGGCTGTCTGGCGTTGGACAAGCAAGGGCTATTAGTCCGCCACACTCCACAGAGGATTTAATACCATTCAGGTTTACGGTCAATGCATAGTTGCCGCATTCACAGGTGCAGTCCATTTCTGCCTGATACTTCATCAGGGTATCAAAACAGGGGTCTCCATTGGGGTCAAATTCTACTACCGGAACCTGGATTTTATAGTTTCCGGTTTCAGTGTACGTATGGGTAATGATTCCATTCGAATAGGGACCATAATCCAGTTCACCATCCCCCCAATCTATAAAATATACCGAATCGCATCCTGGTAATTGATCGACAATCAGCTTGACCTCACACATTGAATCTACCACTTCGAGTTTGAGGGAATTTCTAACATTTTGGCCAAACATTTGGGAATTCAGACAACAAGTATCGGCATACCATTCCCCCGTATTCACAGGGTATTCGTTGCTGGCTGTCCATGAAGGTGAATCATCAGGGTATACGTTTTCACCCCGGTGATAAAATATACCTGAAAAGGTCAAAAGTATAGCTAGGAGATAAACAGGATTCATGCTGATGTAAAGCTCCAGACAAAACTAACAATTTCTGAGGCATTTACACTATAAATTTTTTAATAATATGAATCCACTTCGTTAGTTTAAATGCCAGAGTCCTGGTACCAATGGCCACTACTCCATCCCCGCCGTGTATAACTACCAGGATAGGCGAATTTGGTTGCGCAGCCTTGCTGTAGTCAGGCTTTTGCAATGGTCATTACCCTGGATTATATTGGATTGTATAGACTGACCGATCAGACGATAAAAGAATAGGATACGGAAGATGCGTAAAATAGTTTTCATTGTTTTACATTACCTCTGACCTTTAAATCAGGTAAAGTTTAATCACGGTAATTAAATTCTGCGGTCGAAGAAATCAAATACCGGAGTGAATTGCCCTATCAACCTGGGTCGGTATCATAAGTCAAAATCAAATTTGTTGATCACTTTCCGGTTTGTACCAATCTTCCAATAGCATCTTTCGACTCCTTCGTCATGACCAGGGTGCCGGAGATGGCGGACCTTTTTTCCATTAAATCATTCCATTCCGGGGTATCCGACCACATCATTTTTTTTAATTCTCGCATAGCTTCTCCGCTATATTTCTGGAGCTCATCAATCTTGGCGGCTATCCTTTCATCCATAGCTTCGGTAATATGAAACACTTCATTAAACAAACCGTGTTCCATAGCCCAGGATGCAGCAAACCAGGACGCCGGATTCAATGCCAGATGATTAAAAGACGAGAGTCCGGTTTTTCGCTCGATGGCAGGACCAACCACAAAAGGCCCAATGCCATTGCTCAATTCACTCAACCGTATAGAAGCCTGGTCCGTTGCAAATGCCAGGTCAGCAGCCGCAATCAATCCCAGTGCCCCACCTACCGCTTTGCCCTGAACCCTGGCAATTACGATCTGAGGACAGGACCTCATGGCCATTATGACACGGGCAAACCGGAAGAAAAAATTTTTTGCTTGCTTCTCATCCTGTAGATTCATTAATTCATTTAAATCGGCTCCGGCACAAAAACTACGCTCACCCTGGCTTTTGATGAGGACGGTTTTAACATCGGGCCGTTGTTTAATTTGAATTAAATGATTGGTCATTTGCTCCAATACCTGGGAAGGCAAAGCATTGTGTGCAGCGGAGCCAAATTCAAGAGTAGCGAGTTGATTGGAATACTCTAATGTACAATAGGAATCCATTTTACCGGGGGTTCAGAATATTTGAACAGTAAATATGCATCAATTTTTAACGCTTTGGTCTAAGGGCTTACCCAATTGGATATAAAGGTTTTTTCGTCCTGCTTTGTCTTTGGTCAGAATTTCATGGGCAAATGCTGCCACCTGAAGGGCATGTTCCCTGGGTACGGAAATAACTCCGTCACCATCTGCCACCAATACATCTCCTGGTCTGACTAACACACCGCCAATAGTTATTGGTTTGTTGACCGACTCCAATTCGTTTCGCCCCGGTCTGATCCCCCTACCCCTTTCCATAAAATCCAGGTAAACGGGTATTTGTTGTTTGATCAGTTCATCGGTATCTCGAATGCCTCCATTGGAAATAATTCCTCTGGCCCCTTTGCTTACCCAAAATAATCCATTGAAGGAACCCACAGAACCTACGTCCCCATCACCTTGTACATCCAGGACAACCACGGATCCAGGTTTTAAAAACTCCACAAATGCTTCGGTGCTGATCTTGCCATACCAATCTCCTTCCCATTTCTGGAATTCTTCTTTGGCCATGGGGTTCTTAACAATCCTCGTCGTAGGCACATACCGAGCAGTGACGGCAATACCACAAAACACATGTTTCATGCTATCGATGTCTTTCCATAAGGCTTCAATACGCTGGTTCATCAATCCGGCATCACGCAGCCCGACCATATCCATGCCATCGGAGACATCCGCTACCCTTAAGCCCTGATAAGCTTTGAGGATGCTCTCATCCGTAATTTTTTCCTGTGATTTTGCCCATCCGCAAAAACAAAATATAAAAAAGAAAATCAGACTTTTCATAAACTTAAAATTTAAGATCAATAAACTTACGGAAAATGGACGAGGGCCGGGAGGTAAATGTTGAATCGTTGAATTGTTGAATTGTTGAATCGTTGAATTGTCGATCCTCATTTTTCATCCGATGCTTCGGATCTTCATTGTTCATCCGATGCTTCGGATCTTCATTGTTCATCCGATGCTTCGGATCCTCATTTTTCATCCGATGCTTCGGATCTTCATTGTTCATCCGATGCTTCGGATCTTCATTGTTCATCCGATGCTTCGGATCTTCATCCGATGCTTCGGATCCTCATTCCTCAATCCTCAAATCCTCCATGGTCGATTCCAGATAATTTTTATAGGGAGGTGTACTGATGATACGGGTATACACCAGGTATTCCACATATTTCTCCATCAGGTCCTTTTCGATCCGGATGATTTCTTCTTTCCAATCCAGTATGGTTTCATCAATAAGCAGGATATCCTGGGGTTTGACCAAAGGGTTTGATAAAAGAGCTGGTTGCCGGAATTTGCCTTCAAAAGTTGTTAATTGTTTCTGTTGTTCTTCTAATCGGTCCAATAGGGATTCCAGTTCCAGTCTTAACGTTGTTGTTTTAAGTTTATATTGGTCCTCAGACCTGGCAAGTTCGGATTCGATTTGCATTTTTTCGAGTACGATCATGTTTTGATCTCTGCGTTTTCCACCGGCAAAGGGTAAACGGATACCGGCACTTAGGGATATTTTTTCTTTGATCAGTTCATCATTCACATTATTTCTCCATCGCGCTTGTAAAAACTCCAGTAGGTTCCAATGATCTGATTTAAGCCTCAACGATTCAAGCTCCGCTTGCGTTTTGTTTTGCAACAAACGAGCATAAGAAGCTGAAACAGGAACAGGTCCAGGATCATTCTGCAATAAAATCCTGATCTGAAAGGGTTGTATCCAATGAAATCCATCAAGCCCTATGCTTACTCCGGAGCCGATATGTTTGGATTGCTGGTGAGCCTTTTTTCGGGTATCTTCCACTACCGCCGATTCGTGTTTGATTTTTTCATTTTTCCGGTATGCCTGAATAAGGTCTTTAAGTTCAGCATCCAGCTGGTGTTGAAACAGCGATTCCAGATAAAGTTTCTTTTTTAGTTGCAAAGCCTGTTGTTCCCTGTATAAACTATCTTGTTTATCAATCCAATAATAATCAACTAACAAGCGGTACCGCGCCGCTAATGCATCGTGCAGGGCATCTGCCGATAAATGCCTGTACAGGTTAACGTCAACGGATTCCATTCGTTTCCGATAAATGACCTCGGTAGGGTCACTGGCAGAAAACCGCAGGGCATATTGTTGTTGTTTAAAATTAAAATCATTGGTCTGTGTCCTGAATTCCCATTTATTGAGCCAGGGTATAGTGAGCGGATGCCGGGCACGGAAATCAGCTTGCGCCTGTATCTTTTTATAGGATGAATCTTTCCAGGCTTCAGCCAGCCACCCACCCGGAGCGCGTTGAGCAGCAAGAGTACAAAAAGATAATCCGGCTATTAAACCAATAATAAACGTATGCTTTGAACGTATCAATTTAAATTTTCTTTGGGAAGAAATATGACCTTTACTTTTTCACCCTGAATAAGCCGGTTGTCAGCAGGAATCTCAATCTGTACTTCCCTTCCCCAGGCTTTTAATTCAGGTATTTTTTTCAGGCGGTCTGGCACAACTGCTATTCTGGAGCCTAAATTAAGGATACTCCCTTTGAGTTGATAACCGGTTTCACTGATCGATTGGACAAGGACTGAATCTTTAAAGGTTACTTTGCCCAGGTAGCCTTCGTTTATATAGGCCGTGACCAGGTTGGGATGTGCACTATAAATCTTAATCAGGCTTTGATAGGCGGGCACCGGGTCGCCGTTCTGTACTTCCAATTGGCCAATCATTCCTTCCGTATCAGCTAATAAAACAAGTTCTTTTTGTTGTTCTTCCAGCCGGGAGACTTCAGCATGAATACTGGATTGTTTTTCCCTGGAAGGATCGGGTGATTGTGACATAGCCCGCTCCAGAGCCATAATCAGATTTTCATTGTTTTTAATATCGATTTCCTTCATTTCGTCCAGGGTTTTGATTTCGGAATCAAACCGGGAGTTGTTAACTGGTGCATTGAGTACCAGACTGGCCAAAGAATCGGTTATTTTTTTTTGCCGCCACAACCGGTCTGTTTTGATCCGGTATTCTTCCGGGATAAGCACTTTTTTCGATAAAGCCTGGTCCAGTTGTTGCCGGAGTTGAAATTGATCCGACTGCCGGTCGATGTCAATCAGTCTGGATTGTGAAGCGAGGTCTTCTTTTTTATAAAATAAACTTTTAGGTTGAAAAATCATCAGGGTATCCCCTGCCAAGACGGATTGTCCCAGTCTTACCCGGATATTTTGGACCGTGACGTCATTGGGGCGGGAGTAAGAACGGATTTGATTTTCAGCAATACCATAAAACTCTTCAGAATATTGCAGTTTATTTTTGACTTTCGGTAAAAAAAATATAAAGGTCAGTAAGGCCAAAAGATAGATCCAGGGGATTTTATTTCTATACATATTGTCTACAAAATATAAATAATGCTCGTCTTCCCAGAAAGCTGGAACGTTGAATTGTTTGATGAAATGAAGTCATTTCCGAATTAATTTTTAACTGATTTTTCGACCTGAACATTATTTTTATTCAATGTGGGGTTGGTGATTACAAACCGGCCTTTACCATTAACTTCCCGTGCATAGGATTGATTATCCTGGAGGGCAGGTATTTCAATATGATCCACGATGTTCCCCTTGGCATCTTTCAAGCTGATGGATTCACCGGAGGCCGAAATTTTAAAGTTAGCATGAAGCCCGATTTGTTTGCCATCCTCGTCTGCCCAAATGACCAAATACCCTTTAGGTGTAATTTTAGTGCCTGAAGGCAAGCGGTATTTATCGGGTATGGCGGGGTTATCGGTGAGTATCCATTTGCTCAGATCTATTGTTTTATTCGAAGTATTATACAATTCGATCCAATCATCATACTCTCCATCCTGGTCCGCCACGACATGGGTGTTGGCAGACATGACTTCATTAATCACTACCTCTTTAGAAACCACACCTCCCGGATTTACCCGGTAAATATAAACATCGTGTTCCGCTCCCTGAGGTTCAAAAACCACGGTTCCGAAGCTATCATTTGCAATAGCTTCAATATAATATCGGACATAAGTCCCGGCGGCATTCCCGGGAATAAAGGCTCCGTAAACCCCATCATTGGGTAGCTCGTCATTATTTTTACCATTGTCATCCATGACTACCCGGGTAAAGGCACCGTCATAACCCGGACAATAATGCAACACCAAATTAGAAACAGTCGTCTTATTCACCACGGATACCCTGACACTAACTTTTTCAGCCGCGGCAGGAGGCTGGGTGTCTGCTGAGCAATAAACTTCAGATAGTACGGGAATGGTCCGGGTTACTTCCGGATGACTAAGGATAAAATTTCTTCTGCTTTGCATCCAGGACTTGAGTTGTTTTTTGCCTGCGACGAATTTTTCATATTTCATTAATTTTTTCCCATCCTTTTTAACCACGGTATCGATAAGATTAAAATACCTATCGATCACCGGTATGAAAACACTATCCCGGAATAGGTCATTTACGAGAGTTCTGACGTGGGCAAGGTAGCGCTGTCTGAATGCGGGGATATTAAATAATTTATTACACAGGGGGAAAAGGGTATCTTTTTCCCTTTTGAATAAATCCCAATCCCCTTTGGGGCTATCCATGATGCTATTGTTGTCATAAGACAAGGGGCAAAACCGTTGAGTTTCCTCATCGTAATAGATATAATAATCCATTCCCCCACCGTGGACATAGCCGTTCTGGTCTTCAAATAAAATTTCTTTAGCCAAAAACCATAACGTACGGTCGACATCGAGTACCGCATTCAGGCTATCGGGCTCCTTAGTATCGTTTAATATCCGGATAAACTTTATGAGGTCGTTCCAGGGCTCAGGTAATTTGGAGTGTTTGAGTGTATAATTTTGTCGATAGGATAAATTGTCTTCTCCCAGGTATTTTAAAGTGGTAAGTCCAGGTTGCCATTTATCAACAAATCCAGGGGATTCAGCTCTCCATCTTGAACCATCATTACTCTGGAACCATTCTTTAATAAATTTTCCATCCAATGCCTGGATGTGCGGATAGAGTCCCCAATCGGCTCCATTGATATAGAGGTGAACAAAAGCTGCTTTCAGTGCAGGGCCATACTTTCTGGTAAGGTTTTCATAAAACACTTCCTTTATAAAACTGTCATCGAATGCACCATTATGAAAGTTAAGCGTTTGATATCCTTTTAAATTCTGAGTCGAGTCCAAATAATCCATAGTAATGTTAAATGATTTTTTGAGCCCATTTACGGTGTAAAACGAACTGAGCCCTTTAAGTCGCAATCCAACATTTGGATATGATTTACCTTCAAAAACCAGGGTGGCCGGCAGGTCAGTTTTAGTAGAGTGGTTTTTCAACAAGAGCTGCCAGTTCCCAAAATCAAATTGGAGGTCAACCCGCTTCAAAACTTTGTCATCGTATAAACCCTTTGCATCTTGATTACCGCGAATCAAACGGCGCCCATCCTCAGAAAACCTATACTCATTAGGCAGTCGCTGACTCAGCAGGCTGTTTATTGAAAAAACAAACATCACGGGAATTAAAATGAACGTTTTCATATCAGAGGGTCATGGGAGGTGTTTGTATTCAGTTTATCTTAAAATAAATTTATCAAAGTAAATTATTAACCGAGTAAAACAAAAAATATTCAGAATATAATTTCAACTGGTTAGCTGTTTATTTTGCGTTATTGAATGACCAGTTTTTTTACTTCCTTTCCGCTTTTAACAAAGTATACCCCTGCCGGCCACTGACTGATATCAATTGCTTCTTTGATAAATAATTTTTGGTATATACGCTGGCCACTGGAATTGAATATCCTGACAGGCTGAGCGATCAGGCTATTGGTTTCAATTTGAAGCAAGGTGTGAGCAGGGTTGGGAAAAATCTTCATTCCACCTCCCGTCACTATTTCACTAATGGGCGTAGTCCCGTCATTATTTTTATTAAACGTTGCCTGTTTGATGACAAAACCCCCGGAACCATTAGGTTGCCTGGCATAAGCTATATCATCGTTTAAAGCAGGGATTTGGACCATATCGACCTGGTTGCCTGAACTATCTAATAAGATCAATGGTTCACCGGCAGCAGAAAGTTTAAAATTAGCATGCAGCCCTGTTTGTTTGCCGTTTTCATCCGCCCATACAATGAGATATCCATTGGCCGGAATTATGGTGCCCTGCGGTATCCGGTATTTATCCAGGTTGGCCGGGTTATCTGTAAGAATCCAACGGGTCAGGTCTATGGCAGTATTCGATTTATTATATAATTCCAGCCAGTCATCAAATTCATTGTCCTGGTCTGAAACCGTTTTGGTATTGGCTGACATGACTTCGTTGATGACTATATCGTTGATCTGCGAATTGACCAGATTGACCCGATAGATATAAACATCATGTTCTGCGCCCTGGGGTTCATACGTGGACGTGTTGAAATTATCATCGGCGATTGCTTCAATATAATAGCGGACGTAAATCCCGGCATTTTGCCCCGGTATTATGGCCCCAAAAATACCATCATTGGCCTGGGCATCCCCGCTGAGCCCATCATCAGCCATCGGCAGGCGGGTAAAAACGCCGTCGTACCCGGTGCCATAGTAAGCATAAACCGCTTTGGGGTTTTTTGTACTGCTAATAGTAGCCCTAATCGAAACGGCTTGTCCTGCAACCGGTGATTTAAAAGAAACCGCATCGGTATGGTATTCCGTGTTGGAGATGGTCACCCCGGTGCGATTTACTTCCGTATGGTTCAAAACAAAATTTCTCCTGTTGTTCATCCAGGTCTTTATCCCTTCCTTGCCGGTCACAAACTGGCTATAGTTCATCAGTTTTTTATTGTCCTTTTGAACCAGGGAATCGATGAGGTTAAAGTACTGATTGATCCGAGGTACATAATTGGCTTCATTAAAAATATCCTGGGCCATCGTCCTCACATGTGCCAGATAACGTTGCCTCAATGCTGGAATTTTAAATAATTTATTACATAATGGAAACCGGTTATCGTTTTCTTTTAAAAATATATCCCAGGTACTGGTATTATTCTGCATAATCGAATTGGCATCGTATTCCAGGGGGGTCAACCTTCCCGTCTCCGCGTCATAATAGACATAATAATCCATCCCGCCTTTGTTGACATAACTATCATCATCTCCAAATAAAATTTCTTTTGCTAAAAACCACAAGGCACGGTCTACATCCAATACTTTATTGAGACTATCCATCTGGGTTGAACTATTCAATACCCGGGTAACCCGGACAAGATCTGCCCAAGGGTTGGATTGCTCGGTCCGCTTTAAGGTATAGTGCGGTTTGTATAGGCTGGTATCTTCTCCCAAATAGTTTAATGAAGACGTACCGGCCCCAAAACCACTCCCACCCGGTGCGCCTCCACCAGGAGGAGTGCCGGGCCCGGCGGCACGTTCGCACCTCCATCGTGTGCCATCGTTGCTCAAAAACCATTCCTTGATGTATTCTCCATCTAAGCCCTGGATATGCGGGTACAAGCCCCAATTGACCCCATTGATATACAAATTGACAAAGGTCGCTTTTAATGATGGCCCGTATTTACGTGTAATATTTTCATAAAATACCTCACGCATATAACTATTGTCTTCAAAACTATTATTAAAATTCAGCGTCTCATATCCTTTGAGGTCCTGATCCGGATCGAGGTAATCCATGGTGACGTTAAATGATTTTTTATCTGAGGTTACCCGCTGATAGGAAGTCTGGCCTTTGTACCTAACCCCTACATTGGGATAGGTTTTACCATCCATGGTCAGGGTAGCCGGTAAATCCGTTTTTGAATTATAATTTTGTGCCAGGATAAATTGCCAATTGGTTTGGTTAAACGTAAGGTCTATCCTTTTTATCACTTTATCATTGTACAATCCTTCTGAGGAGCCGGTGCCACGGCTAAGTCTCCGCCCATCATACGAAAGGACATATTCTGCCGGCGGATTCTGGCTGGTCAGAGTGGAGTAACCCAGTAGTAATATTAGTGCAAGGATTTGTTGTTTCATCATCTTCAAATATTAGGATTAATCATTTTCATTTTCTGATCGGGACCACATCCTGAAATTGAGTTGATCATGGAGTTGTCCCAAATCATTCAATAAATCTGTTTCAGCCATTAAAGGTTTAGTAAAAAGAAAAATCAGCTCTACGCTTTTTAACTTAGCATCCTGGCTAATTTCTTTCCGGATCAGTTTAAACTGGTGGGTATATTTTTTTAATACTTGTTCTATTTGTTGTTGATTGATATTGGCTTCCAACGGATAATTAATGCGCAATTGTTGCCTCAGCTCCGGAAGGGCATTGAGTGAAGTAAAACGGAATACCAGGGCCAAAACGGAAAAAAGGGCTGCACCGATCACCGCAATATTAAAGCCATACATTCCGCAGGCCATACCTATACCCAGGGTACAAAAAATAAATACGATGTCACGTTGTTGCCTTAAGGTTGTCCGGAAACGGATGATAGCCAGTGCCCCTAAAATGCCCAATCCTCTGCCAAGGCTATCCCCTATGGCCAATACAATGATTGCCGCTCCCAAAGAGCCCAGGATCATGGTCTGAATGAACTGGCCGGTCCGCGGACTGCGGGGAGTGGTCAATTGATATACCAGGGCCAGAACGGAGGAAAGTGCAAATGCCATCAACAAAACATAAGTCACCGACCAAAGCGATGGATGGTCCGTATTAATGTCTTGTAATGAAAAATCAATCAATTATGCAGTTTGTTTCAATCAGGATATCCGTTGGACGCGAATGCGGAACCCGGTCATACGATTGGTACGCTCCAGGTTTAAAGGTTGCATTCAGCGTTGAATCTTTTTCTTCAGCGCAAACACTTCGTCGCGGTATTGAGCAGCACTGATGAAGTCGAGATCTTTGGCCGCAGCTTTCATTTTTTTCTCCGTTTCGACTACGAGTTTCTCCAATTGATCTTTTCCCAGATATTCGGTTATCGGATCGGCTGCTAATAACCCTCTGTCCTGAGGTTCAATATAGGCTTTTTTAGCCCGGATATCCAGAATAGATCGCTGGCTGAGGATTTCTTCTTTGCTTTTAGCCATTGATTTAGGCTGGATGTTGTTTTCTTCATTATATGCAATTTGTTTGGCCCGGCGCCTTTCCGTTTCATCTATGGTCCGCTGCATGCTATCTGTGATCTTATCCGCGTAAAAAATGACACGCCCATTAATATTTCGGGCCGCCCTTCCAGCGGTCTGGGTCAATGATCGCGCATTTCTTAAAAAACCTTCTTTGTCTGCATCAAGGATAGCTACCAGGGAAACCTCTGGCAGATCCAGTCCTTCCCGCAGCAGGTTGACGCCAACTAAAACATCAAAATTTCCAAGTCGCAAGTCCCTCAGGATTTCCACGCGGTCCATAGTCAAGACTTCGGAGTGGATGTATTTGCAGTTGACGTCGAGTTTGGAGAGGTATTTACTCAATTCTTCAGCCATCCTTTTGGTTAGTGTTGTTACCAGGACCCGTTCATTCTTGGCCACTCTAAGATTAATTTCATTCAACAGATCATCGATCTGGTTGAGGCTGGGACGGACGTCAATGGGTGGGTCGAGCAATCCGGTTGGCCGCACAATTTGTTCCACTACTTCTCCCATGGTTTTTTCAAGCTCAAAATCTCCCGGAGTAGCACTGACATAAATGACCTGGGTGACCAGACTTTCAAACTCTTCAAAACTCAAAGGGCGGTTGTCGATAGCCGACGGGAGCCGGAATCCGAAATTGACCAGGTTGAGTTTGCGGGCCCGGTCACCTCCCCACATTCCCCGGACCTGGGGCAGGGTGGCATGGCTTTCATCGATGACCATCAAATAATCTTCCGGAAAATAATCCAGCAAACAAAATGGTCGGGTACCTTGAGGACGACCATCAAAAAACCTTGAATAATTTTCAACCCCGCTGCAATACCCCAATTCCCGGATCATTTCCAGGTCAAAATTGACCCGTTCGTGTATACGTTTTGCTTCGAGATGACGGCCTTCCGAATGAAAAAACTTTTCATGTTCGTGCAGTTCGTCTTCTATATCCCGGATGATGTATTTCAACCGTTCACGGGGAGCTACATATAGGTTGGCGGGAAAAATGGCCGCATTGTCCATAGATTCAATCCTTTTGCCGGATTCGATTTCGATTTGTTCAATGGTTTCGATTTCATCCCCAAAAAATATAACCCGGTAACCATAATCGACATAAGGAAGATAGATGTCGACCGTATCGCCCCTGACCCGGAAGCGCCCCCTTTTAAGCTCGATATCGGTGCGGGAGTATAGGCTTTCTACCAGTTGATGTAAAAATGAATTCCGTGTGATTCGTTTACCTTTTTCGATGCGGATGATGCCTCCTTTATAATCTTCCGGGTTGCCCATACCATATATACAGGACACCGAGGCCACGAGGATAATGTCCCTGCGACCGGACAACAGGGAGGAGGTAGCCCTTAATCTCAGTTTGTCAATTTCTTCATTGATGTTCAGATCTTTTTCAATGAAGGTATCGGTTACGGAGATATAGGCTTCCGGCTGGTAATAGTCATAATAGGAGACAAAATATTCCACAGCATTGTCGGGGAAAAAATCGCGGAATTCACCGTAGAGTTGGGCAGTGAGAGTCTTATTGTGGGATAAAATCAGGGTAGGCTTCTGGACTTCCTGAATGACATTGGCTATGGTAAATGTTTTACCACTTCCTGTTACCCCGAGCAAAACCTGGGCCGGATCATTGTCCTTTACTCCCCGGACCAATTGTCTGATAGCCTCGGGCTGATCGCCGGTGGGTTCGTATTTGGAGGTGAGTTTGAATGGCACGGCGCAAAAATAGGGCAATAAAAGGGTAAGGCAAAGGGTAAGGGTAAGGGTAAGGGTAAGGTTAAGGGT
>Ga0163153_10000655_pt1 | contig 59187 bp, 54 predicted proteins | sample OliLakLV19MP6IB1_FD_148629 | JGI IMG/M metagenome (GOLD analysis project Ga0163153, IMG submission 148629) | Freshwater microbial mat bacterial communities from Lake Vanda, McMurdo Dry Valleys, Antarctica - Oligotrophic Lake LV.19.MP6.IB-1 | ecosystem: Environmental > Aquatic > Freshwater >... | reverse complement strand
CCCCGTCGGAGACCGGCCTGCCGGTCGCCGTCGAGACCGACATCGGCCGCAGCACGAGCGAGGAGTACCGCACCGGTCTGACGCAGTACCAGCGCGGCGAGCCGCAGAAGGCCGTCCAGACGCTGCGCGGCCTGGTCAACAAGAACCCGAAGAACGAGGTCGTTCCGTACGCGCAGTACTGGATCGGCGAGGCCTACTTCAGCCAGGGCAAGTACAACGAGTCGATCCTAGCCTATAACGAGGTGCTGGTCGGCTGGCCGAAGAGCGATCGGGTTCCGGCCGCCCTGCTGCGGCAGGCATCGGCTTTCGCCGAGCTGGGTGACAAGATCGACGCGCGGCTCATCCTGCAGAAGCTGATCTCCGAGCACCCGGCCTCACCCGAGGCAGCCCGGGCAAAGCGCCAGCTCCTCGCGCTGGGGAACTGATTTCAACGAGGGGACCCGTCCCCTCGCCCCATCGGGCAGAGCCCGATAGAGCCCCACTCCCCTGCTCGCTGCGCTCGGCGCTCGCCTGCGGGTCGCGTGCACGAGCCGCTGCCACGCGTCCGTGGGGCTCGCCCGGTACTCGGCGCGCGGGTGCACGTGTGTTATGCACAGCTTTGCCCCCGCGGCTGAGCCAACCATGCGCGTCGTTCGCCACCTGAGATCGGGCAGCCGACCGTTTCGCTCCGCGGTCGTCGCCCTCGGCAACTTCGACGGGCTGCACCTCGGCCACCAGGCGATCATGGCGCGGACGCTGGTCCTGGCGCGCGAGAAGGGCGGCGACGCTGTCGCCTTCACGTTCACCCCGCATCCGATCGCGGTGCTCGCTCCCGAGCGTGCGCCCGCGATGATCACCTCGCTGTCGAGCCGCCTAGAGGCGTTGCGCGTCGCCGGTCTCGCGGGGGTGGTCGTGCAGCGCTTCACCCGGCAGTTCGCGGCGCTGACGCCGGAGGAGTTCGTGCGCGACGTTCTGGTCGGCGCCCTCGGCTTGTCGGCCGTGGTCGTCGGCTACAACGTCACCTTCGGTCGCGATCGCAAGGGAACGCCGGAGCGCCTCGCCGAGCTGGCGCGCGACTACGGCTTCGTGGTCGACGTGGTGCCGCCCGTCACCGTCGGTGAGCACACGGTCAGCAGCAGCGCCGTGCGCCGGATGCTGGCCGCCGGCGACGTCAAGCAGGCGGCAAGCCTGCTCGGGCGGTCGCACACGCTGGTCGGACGCGTCCGGGTCGGCGACCGGCGCGGCACGACGATCGGCTTTCCGACCGCGAACGTCTTTCCGCGCGGTGGCCTGCTGCCGCCCGACGGCGTCTACGCGGTCCGGGTCGGCATCGGCGACTCGCTCGCGACGCGTCCAGGGGTCGCGAACCTCGGCACCAATCCAACCTTCGGTGCGGTCGGACGGCGACTCGAGACGCACCTGTTCGACTTCGACGGCGACCTCTACGGCCAGCGCCTGCGCGTCGCCTTCGAGCAGCGGCTGCGCGGCGAGGTGAAGTTCCCCTCGGTACAGGCCCTGGTCGCGCAGATCCGCAGCGACGCGATGGTGGCGCGCGAGGTCCTCGGCGTCGGCGCGTGAGCGACGGCACGCCAGCGCCCACAGGCGGTCAGATCTTCCATTGCGTGGTGCCGACGGGCGAGGGCGGTCAACGCCTCGATCGCTTTCTCGGCCGGCAGAGCTTCCTGCCCACGCGCTCGCGCATCGCGGCGCTGGTGCGCGAGGGGCACGTCACCGTCGCGGGAGTGATCCGCAAGGCGAGCTTCTCCGTGAGCGAGGGCGACGACGTCGCGATCCACCTGCCGCCGCCCGAGCCCTCGTGGGTCGAGCCCGAGGACATCGCGCTCGACGTACTGCACGAGGACGACGCGCTCATCGTGATCGACAAGCCGGCCGGCATGGCGAGCCATCCCGCGCCGGGCACGCGCTCCGGCACACTGGTCGCGGCACTCCTGCATCGCTGGCGCTTCGGCGGCGATTGGCCCGACCCGCAGCGTCCCGGGATCGTGCATCGCCTCGACAAGGACACCACGGGCGTGATCGTGGTCGCGAAGACTCCGGCCGCGATGCATGCGCTCGCGCGGCAATTCGCGGCGCGCAGCGTGCGCAAGCGGTATCAGGCGATCGTCGCGGGCGTGCCGCGCGACGACAGTGGATCGATCGATCTGCCGATCGGCCGTGATCCCGTCGACCGCAAGCGCATGCAGGCACGCGTCGGACAGACGCGCGCCGCGTGCACGCGCTACGTCGTGCGCGAGACCTTGGCTACCCCCGGCATCGCCGCTCTGCTCGACGTCGAGCCGGAGACCGGACGAACGCATCAGATCCGCGTCCACCTCGCGAGCATCGGCCACGCCATCGTCGGCGATCGCGTCTATGGCTCGGGACGTGCACCTGCGAGCGCGCCGCCTCCGGCCCGTGCGGCGATCGAGTCCTTCCCGCGCCAGGCGCTGCACGCGGCCACGCTCGCGCTGCGGCATCCGCTCGACGGACGCGAGGTCGAGTTCGCAGCACCGCTCGCTGCGGACATGCGCGACTTGCTCGCCGCGCTGCGCTCGTCGGCGTGCACCGGCGACGAGACAAGAAAACACGCGCACGCCTCGCGCGCGGACGGCGCGTGATCAGGGGTTGACTCGCACAGGGAGTTGCTTTAATGCGACTCCGGGCGGTGGGGGCAGCACATCTCCGTCTCGACCGTCAATCTCCCTGCACGCCGCTGCCGACCGTCTGCTCGAGTCCAGCCGTACTTCTACACGTCAAGCGAACTGCCAGAAATCGGACAGCGGGTCTCGCACCCCGCGCGGCGGCATGAGACACGATTCCGTCCTCAACACGCGCCACGGCGAACGAGCCACCTCATGAGTCCACGTCGTTCGGAGTCCAGTCCCGTCAGGGTTGCCAAGGAGATGGAGATGCCACGCTCACGCTCGCGGAACGAGGCCCCATCCGAGCTCCCGGAGGACGTCGCCGCGATCGGCGAGGAAGCTCGGGGCGAGGGTGAAGCGCTCGATCTCGACCCGGCACCGCTGCACGCCACGACCGACGGCGCGCTGCCGGCTACCGGCTCTGGCGTGCGCGCGGCCGGCGTCATCCGCCGTCCTGCTGCTGCCGCCGCTGTCGTTGCGGAGGTCGAAGCGCCGGCGCAGGTCGAACGCAAGCCGGAGGCCCCCGCGGTCGAGACCCGGCCGGCAGCGGGTGCTCCGCCGCCGCCCGCAACCAATGGTGCTCCCTCGTCGGCGCCACCGCCCGTCAATCTGAAGGAGCTGAAGCGCCTCGAGATCCACGAGCTCGCCCAGATCGCGCGCGGCTTCAACGTCGAGGGCGCGTCGACCATGCGCAAGCAGGAGCTGATCTTCGGCATCCTGCAGGCGCAGACGGCACAAGCGGGCTCGATCTACGGCGAGGGCGTGCTCGAGATCCTGCCCGACGGCTTCGGCTTCCTGCGCGCGCCCGACTACAACTACCTGCCCGGCCCGGACGACATCTACATCTCGCCGTCGCAGGTCCGCCGCTTCAACCTGCGCACGGGCGACGTCGTATCAGGGCAGATCCGCCCGCCAAAGGAAGGCGAGCGCTACTTCGCGCTGCTCAAGGTCGAGCGCATCAACTACGAGGAGCCCGAGCGAGCGCGCGAGAAGATCCTGTTCGACAACCTGACGCCGCTCTACCCGAACGAGCACCTCAACCTCGAGAGCCCCGGGCGCGACGTCACGACCCGGGTCCTCGACCTGATGACGCCGATCGGCAAGGGCCAGCGCGGCCTCATCGTCGCGCCGCCGCGTACCGGCAAGACCGTCATGCTGCAGAACATCGCGCACGGCATCACCGCGAACCATCCCGAGGTCGTTCTGATCGTCCTGCTGGTCGACGAGCGGCCGGAAGAAGTCACCGACATGCAGCGCTCGGTGAAGGGGGAGGTCGTCAGCTCGACCTTCGACGAGCCGGCGACGCGTCACGTGCAGGTCGCGGAGATGGTGATCGAGAAGGCGAAGCGCCTGGTCGAGCACGGCAAGGACGTGGTGATCCTGCTCGACTCGATCACCCGGCTGGCGCGCGCCTACAACACGGTCGTGCCACCCTCGGGCAAGATCCTGTCGGGTGGCGTCGACTCGAACGCGCTCCACAAGCCCAAGAAGTTCTTCGGCGCGGCGCGCAACATCGAGGACGGCGGCTCGCTGACGATCATCGGAACCGCCCTGATCGATACCGGCAGCCGGATGGACGAGGTGATCTTCGAGGAGTTCAAGGGCACCGGCAACATGGAGATCCACCTCGACCGGCGCCTGATCGACAAGCGGACCTTCCCGGCCATGGACATCAACCGCTCGGGCACCCGCAAGGAGGAGCTCCTGCTGCCCCGGGAGGTTCTCAACCGGGTGGTGATCCTGCGCCGGCTGCTGTCCCAGCTGAACCCGGTCGAGGCCATGGAGTTCCTCCTGGACAAGATGAGCCACACCAAGAGCAACGCCGAGTTCATCGCCTCGATGAACCAATGAGCAGGTTCGTTGCGTGCTCGCGGGGGCTTTGCTAGCGACCCCCGGTTGAGCCCCACGTTTTCTGCCGCGAGACCAGCGGCAGCGTGAGCGGTGCATTCGAGGAAGGAAAATATGCCCGAGCCGACGATGAAACAGCTCCTGGAGGCAGGAGTCCATTTTGGACACCAGACGAGCCGCTGGAATCCGAAGATGAAGCGCTACATCTTCGGGGCCCGGAACGGGATCTACATCATCGACCTGCAGCAGACGGTGAAGATGTTCCGCGACGTCTACCAGCAGGTCCGGGAGCTGGCCGCCTCGGGCGGGGTCATGCTCTTCGTCGGCACCAAGAAGCAGGCCCAGGATCCGATCCGCGAGGAGGCCGAGCGCTGCGGCCAGTTCTACGTGAACAACCGCTGGCTGGGCGGCATGCTGACCAACTTCCAGACCATCAAGGCCTCGATCGACCGCCTCAAGAAGCTCGAGGAGATGATCGACGATCCGGTCCTGGCGAGCCGCTTCACCAAGAAGGAGCTGCTGAACTTCTCGCGCGAGCGCGACAAGCTGATGCAGTCGCTCGGTGGCATCAAGAACATGCGCAAGCTGCCGGACGCGATCTTCGTCATCGATCCGAAGAAGGAAGAGATCGCGGTCAAGGAGGCCAACAAGCTCGGCATCCCCGTCGTCGCCGTGGTCGACACCAATTGCGACCCCGAGGTCGTGGACTACAAGATCCCGGGCAACGACGACGCGATCCGGGCCATCCGCCTGTTCTGCTCGTCGATCGCGGACGCGATCGTCGAGGGCCGTCAGGAGTACGAGGAGCGGCTGCGCGGTCAGGGCGACGAGGGTTCGGGTGGGGACCAGGAGCGCGCCGCGGCGCTGGACGAGCGCGCCCCGGCGAGCGTCTGAGCCAGTCCCATCGGCGTCGTCACGGGCGGCGCCGGCTGTACGCATAGGGATCGACAACAACACGGGCTCGGCGACCTGCTCGCCAGCCGATCGTATCGAGGTCAAGACAGTTGGCAGTCACAGCGGCCCAGGTGAAAGAGCTGCGCGAGAAGACCGGCGCCGGCATGATGGATTGCAAGTCGGCGCTGGACTCTTCCGGCGGCGACTTCGAAGGAGCGATCCGCTTCCTGCGCGAGAAGGGTCTCGCGACCGCAGCCAAGCGTGCCGGCAAGGTCGCGGCCGAGGGCATGGTCACGGCAAGGCTTATCGGGCCGTCCGAGGGCGTGATGCTCGAGCTCAACTGCGAGACCGACTTCGTCGCCAAGACGCCGCAGTTCCAGGAGCTCGCGGGTCAGGTGCTCGCCTCGTTCGCCGGGCGTTCCGAGATCGAGGGGCTGCGCTCCGTGCAGGACCTCGACTTGGCTGCGATCAACGTCGCCGGCGGGAAGTTGCTCACCGACGTCGTCGCGGAAGCGATCGCGTCGCTCGGCGAGAGCGTCGTGGCGCGCCGCGTTGCACGCTTCGCGGTGAAGCCCGATGAGGGCGTCGTTGGCTCATACGTCCACGCGGGCGGCAAGATCGGCGTGCTCGTCGAAGCGCGCGCGCCCGGAGCCGGCCCCGCGGTGGCCGAGGTCGACAAGTTGCTGCGCGACGTCGCCATGCAGATCGCCGCGGCGAGCCCGCGCTTCGTTCGTCGCGAGGAGGTCTCGGCGGCGGAGCTCGAGCGCGAGCGCGAGATCTACGGGGTCCAGGCCGCGGCCTCGGGCAAGCCACCGCAGGTCGTCGAGCGCATCGTGCAGGGCAAGGTCGAGAAGTTCTTCGCCGAGACCTGCCTCATCGAACAGGAGTTCATCCGCGACCCACAGACCACGGTGGGCAAGCTCGTTCAGGCGACCGCCAAGACGGTGGGTGTGCCGATCGAGATCACGCGCTTCGTACGCCTTCAACTCGGCGAATCGTCGGCCGAGGCCTAGTCTGATCGGTTCCCGGTGGCTCTAGCGCTTGCCTATCGCCGGGTCCTGCTGAAGCTGAGCGGCGAGGCTCTCGCCGGAGAGGTCGGCTACGGCATCGACGACGCGTTGCTGACGCGCTTCGCGAGCGAGATCAACGAGGTCCACGAGCTCGGAGTGGAGCTCGCGATCGTCATCGGCGGCGGCAACATCTTCCGTGGCCTCGCCGGTGCCACGCACGGGATCGAACGTGCGACCGCCGACTACATGGGCATGCTGGCCACCATGATGAACAGCCTCGCCCTGCAGGCCGCGATCGAGCGGCACGGCGTCCAGACCCGCGTTCTCTCCGCGCTCGAGATGAAGGAGGTCGCCGAGCCCTACATCCGGCGCCGCGCCACACGGCATCTCGAGAAGGGCAGGGTGATCATCTTCGCCGCCGGGACCGGCAACCCCTTCTTCACCACGGATACCGCTGCGGGCTTGCGGGCGGTGGAGATCGGTGCAGAGATCGTCTGCAAGGCGACCAAGGTCGACGGCGTCTACGACTCCGACCCGATGCTGAACCCAAACGCCGTCCGTTATCGCGAGTTGACCTACCTCGACGTCCTGAGTCAGAAGCTAAAGGTCATGGACTCGACGGCGATCTCCCTGTGCATGGACAACGATCTGCCGGTCCTTGTCTTCAACATGCTCGAGGCGGGGAATCTGAAGCGCGCCATGCTGGGTGAGCCGATCGGCACGGTCGTGCGCGGGGGGACATCGTGACCGACGAAGTCCTGGCCGACCTCAAGCGCGAGATCGAGGACACCGCCGGCAAGCTGAAGAAGGAGTTTGCCCGGGTGCGCACCGGGCGGGCGTCGGCGAGCCTGCTCGACAGCATCTTCGTCGAGTACTACGGCGCCAGGACGCAGCTGAAGCAGCTTGCCACCGTGAACGTTCCCGAGGCGCGCCTGATCGCCGTGACGCCGTACGATCGCAAGTCGATCGCCGAGATCGAGCGTGCCATCAAGGGCTCGGAGCTCGGCCTGAACCCGATGAGCGACGGTGCGATCATCCGCATCCCGATCCCCGAGCTGACCGAGGAGCGCCGCCGGGACCTCGTCAAGCACGTCAAGAAGATCGCCGAGGACTTTCGCGTCTCGACGCGCAATCATCGCCGCGACGCGAACGAATTGATCAAGGAGCTGCAGAAGGAAAAGCAGGTCACGGAAGACGACGCCCGGCATGCGCAGGAGAAGATCCAGACCCTCACCAACGAGGGCATCGAGCGCATCGACCGCACCCTGAAGGCCAAGGAAGACGAGATCATGGTGGTGTGAGGTGGCGATGATGGTGAAGTCCAGCCGCGCGAACCTCCCGTTCCAGGGCATCGATCCGACCCGGTTGCCGCGGCACGTGGCGATCATCATGGACGGCAACGGGCGCTGGGCCCAGGGCCGCGGATTCGATCGCATCTACGGTCATCGACGGGGCAAGGACTCGGTGAAGGCGATCGTCGAGATCTCCCGCGAGATCGGCATCCAGTACCTTTCCCTGTACGCGTTCTCGGCGGAGAACTGGGGCCGCCCGGCGACCGAGGTCACGGCGCTGATGCGGCTGCTCAAGCGCTACCTGACCACCGAGCTCGACCGCATGATGAAGAACGACGTGCGGCTGATGGTGATCGGCAACGTGAAGAAGCTGCCGCTCGACGTCCAGAAGGCGCTCAAGGTCAGCGTCGAGACCACGCGCAAGAACAAGGGGCTGACGGTGACCCTGGCGCTCTCCTACAGCGCCCGCGAGGAGATCGCCGCCGCCGTTCGCGCGGTCGCAAAGAAGGTCCAGCGCGGTGAGCTCGACCCCGACTCGATCACCGAGGAGACCATTGCCCAGAGCCTCGGGACCGCCGGGATGCCTGACCCGGACCTGCTGATCCGGACCAGCGGCGAGGTGCGGCTGTCGAATTTCCTTCTCTGGCAGGTCGCCTACACCGAGATCTACATCACCGACACGCTGTGGCCGGACTTCCGCGAGCCGGAGTTCCTCGAGGCGCTGCGCCAGTTCCAGGCGCGTGAACGGCGCTTTGGGCGCGTCGTGGATGGGCGCGGGGACCAGGCCCGCCTGCGTGCTGCGAACTAGGCTCGCGACCGCCGCGGTCGCGATCCCGCTCCTGATCTGGCTGATCATCGGCAGCGCGCCCTGGGTGTTCGCCGGGGTGATCGTCGGGATCACGGCGGTCGGTCTCGGCGAGTTCGCGACGATGGCGTTGCCGCACCACCGGCTGGCGCGCGTGCTGGCGGTCGCCGCCGGCCTGGCCTTCGCCGCCGCGGTCGTGATCGGACGCCCGGGCGCGCTCGGCGTCGTGCTGTTCGCGACCTTTGCCGGGGGACTCTTCCTGTCCCTGTTCGACCCCGACATGCCGGGCGCCATTGCGCGCTTCGCCAACGGGATGGTGGCCGCGCTGTACGTGGGCTTCCTGCTGCCGCACGTGATCTCGTTGCGGCTCCTGCCGGGCGGCGAGGCGTGGGTGTTCTTTGCCATCGCATGTGCGATGGGGACCGACACCGGTGGCTACTTCGCAGGCCGGTTCGCAGGCCGCACCAAGCTCATGCCGCGCGTCAGCCCGAACAAGACGGTCGAGGGTGCGGTCGGCGGCCTGGTCGGCAGCCTGGTACTGGCGATCTTTGCCTGGGCGGTCCTGCCCCCGCCAGGGTCCCGGCTGGAAGAATTGCTCTTTCTCGCGCTCGCGATCGGGGTGCTGGCGCAGTCTGGGGACATGATCGAATCCCTGCTCAAGCGGGCCTATGGCGCCAAGGACTCGGGCTGGATCATCCCCGGCCATGGCGGCGTGCTCGATCGCATCGACAGCCTCGTCTTGCCGTTCGTGTTCGCGTACTATGTGAACGCCGGCCCGACCCCGTGAACCCCGCCCGGGCTGCTGGAGATCCGTTGATATGGTGACAAGTGTAGTCGCGGCGATCGTGGTGCTCGGGCTGCTCATCTTCGTGCACGAGCTCGGACACTTCCTCGCCTGCAAGCGCGTCGGCGTCGGCGTGCTGAAGTTCTCGCTCGGCTTCGGACCGACCTTGTTCTCGCGCCGCGTGGGCGAGACCGAGTACTGCCTGGCGGCGATCCCGCTCGGCGGATACGTCAAGATGATCGGTCAGGAAGACGACGGCAGCGAGCCCGACCCCGTGCTCGCGGCCCAGCCCAACTCCTTCGCCGTGAAGCCGCTCTGGGCGCGCGCGTTCATCGTCGTCGCTGGGCCGCTCGGCAACCTGATCTTCGCCGCGCTGCTGCTCTCGATCCTGTTCGCGACCGGCGTGCCGGTGCTGACCTCGACGGTCGGCAAGGTGAGCGAGAACATGCCCGCGGCGCAGGCCGGCCTGCAGGCTGGTGACGAGATCGTCGCGGTCGACGGCAAGCCCGTCAGCCGCTGGGAGGAGCTCTCGGGGGCGATCCGTGCGAGCGACGGCATGGCCGTCGACCTCACCGTGCGCCGGGCGGAAAAGGAGTGGTCGGTCGGCGTCACGCCGCAGCGCAGCGAGGGCAAGACCATCTTCGGCGAGAGCACGCCGATCTACGTGATCGGCGTCGAGCAGTCGAGCAACTTCATCACCGAGCGCAGCAACCCGATCGCGGCGGTGTGGCTCGGCATCCAGCGCACGGGCGAGCTCTGCTACCTCACCGTGATGACCCTGGTGAAGCTCTTCCAGGGCGTGGTTTCGACGTCCGCCGTGGGCGGGCCGCTCACGATCATGACGGAGGCGGGCAAGCAGGCGCACAACGGCTTCGCCGCGCTGGCGTTCTTCATGGCGCTGCTGAGCGTGAACCTCGGTGTCCTGAACCTGCTGCCCATCCCGATTCTCGACGGTGGCCACCTGGTCTTCATGGGCATCGAGAAGATCCTCGGCCGGCCGATGGAGATCCGCCACCGCGAGATCGCGCAGCAGGTCGGCATGTTCCTGCTGATCTCGCTGATGGGCTTCGCGCTCTACAACGACATCCACCGCTTGATGGTCGGCTAGGGCGCCCGATCGTCGCACGCGGCAACCCGCTTCACTTGCTCATTCTCGGGATCGAAAGCGCGACGCGTGTCGCCAGCGTCGGGCTGGTGCGCGCCGCCCACGACGCGGGCGGGCCCCCGGTGTCCGAGCCCGGGCGCGTCACCGACGCCTGCGTCGCGCTCGCCGAGGTGTCGCGCGATACCGGCCGCGCGCACGGCGCGGAGCTCCTGTCGCTGATGGACGAATGCCTCTCGGCTGGCGGCCATGGCCTCGAGGAGATCGACTGCATCGCGGTGTCTTCGGGCCCGGGCTCGTTCACGGGTCTCCGGGTCGCGCTGGCGACCGCCAAGGGGCTGGCGCTGGCGGGCGACATCGCTCTGGTCGGTGTGCCGACCCTGGAAGCGTTGGCGGCGACGCTGGTGCCTGGCTGGGGCAACGACGCCGCTCCTGCCGCGGCCGAGGGAGCGCTCATCGCCGCGTGCGTCGACGCGCGCAAGGGTGAGGTCTACACGGCGCTGTTCGCCGTGCGTGCGCCGATCTGGCGGGAGCCCAATCCGCGGCTGCAGCGGCTGGCGGCCGACGCGGCACAGAGCCCGGCGGAGTTCGCGGCCGAGCTGCTCGAGGCGCTCGATGCGGAGCGTCACCTGATCCTGCTCGGCGATGGGCCAGAACGCTATCGCGAGATCCTCGAGCCGCGTGACGAGCGCGCACGCGTGTACCCGTTCGATCGCGTCCCTCCGCAGGGTGTGACCGTTGCGCGTCTGGGGGCCGGCCTGATGGCCGCCGGCGGTGGTCAGGATCGCGCCGCCCTGGTGCCGCAGTATGCGCGTGCATCGGAAGCCGAGCTGGTGCGCGCGCGGCGCGCGTCGGAACCGCCACGACCACATTGACATGCCAAATCCATCGCGCGTACAACTAAAGCGCGGGGCCCTTCGGGCCGTCGAGGGTTCGGCGATATGGGAGCCGCGCCGCGAGCGGTTTCCAGGAGGATCTCAATGGAGAAGCAGGACGAGGAGTTGATACGGTCGCTGATCGACCGGGACGCTGAACTCCGCGAGCACTACCTCGAGCACGAGGATTTCAAACGTCAGCTTGCCCGCCTGAACGGCAAGCACCATCTGTCCGCTGAAGAAGAAGTCGAACGCAAGCGCCTGCAGAAGCTCAAGCTCGCGGGCAAGGATCGCATGATGGAGATCCTCCTCCGCTACCGAAGCGAGGAGTCTCCGCAGCACTGACCGCACGCGGGACCGCGGCCCTCGCCCGGTCACGGGCGGGAACCGCGGTCCTGAAATGTCCCCCCTTTGGCCGCCCAGCCGCCTTTCTACGCCCGCGCGGGGCGGTCGATTTTCTCATGAGCAACGGTTAAACGGCCGGGATGCGCCACATCATCTCCGTCCTGGTGGAGAACGAGTTCGGCGTCCTCGCCAGGGTTGCCGGCCTGTTCAGCGGTCGCGGTTTCAACATCGAGAGCCTTTGCGTCGCTCCGACCACCGATGCGACGGTATCGCGCATCACCCTGGTGACCAGCGGGGACGATCGCGTCCTCGAGCAGATCACCAAGCATCTGAACAAGCTCGTCAATGTGATCAAGGTGAGCGACTTCAGCACCGTCGAGCACGTCGAGCGCGAGCTCGTGATGGTCAAGGTCACCGCCGACGCGAAGACGCGCGGCGAGGTGCTCAGCGTCGTCAACATCTTCCGTGGCAAGGTCGTCGACGTGGCGAGCGAATCCTACGTCGTCGAGGTGACCGGCACCGAGGACAAGATCGCGGCATTCATCAACCTCCTGCGTCCGTTCGGGATCAAGGAGGTCGTCCGGACCGGTATCGTCGCCATGTTTCGTGGTGCGCCGGTGCTGGCAGCAGCAGCCGAAGAGTCGCTCGCGCTGTCCGCGGAAGCCCACGAGGGGCGTCTGGCGCGCGAAGGCTCGGAAGCGGACTTCGTCTGAATCAAGGGGACTGAGCAATGGGACTGAACATCTACACGGACAAGGACGCGAACCCGGCGCTGCTCGAGGGCAAGAAGGTTGCGGTCATCGGCTACGGCAGCCAGGGCCATGCGCACGCGCAGAACCTGCGCGACAGCGGCGTCGAGGTCTGCGTCGGGCTGCGCAAGTCGAGCCCGTCGTGGGCGAAGGCGAAGGGCGCCGGGCTGGACGTCCGTGACACCGCAGAGGCCGCCGCGTGGGCCGACATCGTGATGATGCTCGTGCCCGACGAGATGGGCTCCGAGATCTTCGCGGCGGAGATCAAGCCGGGCCTGAAGAAGGGCGACTCTCTTGCCTTCGGGCACGGCTTCAATTTCCACTTCAAGAAGATCGTTCCCGATGCAGGCATCAACGTCTTCATGATCGCCCCGAAGGGCCCGGGACACCTGGTGCGCAGCGAGTACCAGGGTGGCCGCGGCGTGCCGTGCCTGATCGCGGTCGGGCAGGATCCCACGGGCAACGCGAAGGACGTCGCGCTCGCGTACGCGAGCGCGATCGGCGGCGGTCGTGCGGCGATCATCGAGACCAGCTTCCGCGAGGAGACCGAGACCGATCTGTTCGGCGAGCAGAGCGTGCTGTGTGGCGGCCTCACCGAGCTGATCCGCGCGGGCTACGAGACGCTCGTCGAGGCCGGCTACAGCCCGGAGATGGCGTACTTCGAGTGCGTGCACGAGGTGAAGCTCATCGTCGACCTGATCTACGAGGGCGGCATCGCGAACATGCGCTACTCGATCAGCAACACCGCGGAGTACGGCGACATGACGCGTGGCAAGCGCATCATCGGAGCCGAGGCGCGCGCCGCGATGAAGGAGATCCTGAAGGAGATCCAGTCGGGCAAGTTCGCCGAGGAGTGGATGACGGAGTACAAGTGCGGGCTGCCGCACTTCCGCGAGCTGCGCAAGGAAGGCGAGCACCACGGCATCGAGGACGTGGGCGCCAAGCTGCGTGGCCTGATGCCCTGGATGCAGTCGAGCCGCCTGGTCGACAAGTCCAAGAACTAGTGGCGCTGGGACGGATCCCGCTCGCGCGGGACGGCTATCCTATGATCGGCGGGTTAACCGCCGCGGCGATCGTCGCGGCGCTGTTCGCTCTGATGACGCGTGGCACGATCTCGACGGTGCTCGAGGTGCTGGCGTTCGCCTTCGCCGTGCTGGCCGGCTTCTTCGTCAACTTCTTTCGCGATCCCGAGCGGGTACCGCCGGTGGGGACGGGCCTGGTCATCTCGCCGGCCGACGGCAAGGTCATCGTCGTCGAAGCGGACACCGACGAGCCGCGCTTCCTCAAGAGCCGCGCTGCCAAGATCAGCGTGTTCATGTCGCCGCTCGACGTGCACGTGAATCGTGCGCCGGTCGACGGCGAAGTGGTCGGCGTGCACTACAACGCGGGCAAGTACTTCGCCGCCTACGCCGAGAAGGCGTCGCTGGACAACGAGCAGAACGCCATCGTGATGCGCATGGACGACGGCCGCGGACTCGCATTCGTCCAGATCGCGGGCTTCCTCGCGCGCCGCATCGTGTGCCGCGTCACGCGCGGCGATCGTTGCAGGCAGGGCGAGCGTGTGGGAATGATCAAGCTCGGCTCGCGGGTCGACATCTTCGTCGCCGGCCGGGTCGATCTGAGCGTGAAACTGGGGGATCGCGTCAGAGCCGGGGAAACCGTGCTCGGAGTGCTGCGATGATGCCACGGCAGGGAGCGGGGGCGGGATCCTCGGGTGGTGGGCGCATGCGCCTGCTGCGCGGCGGCGCCGAGCGGCGCGCGTCGTTGCAGAAAGGGGTCTACATCCTCCCCAACCTGTTCACGACCGCGGGGCTCTTCCTCGGCGTCTATGCGGTGATCGCGAGTAGCCGCGAGGACTTCCTGACCGCCGCGGTCTGCATCGTCGTCGCGCACATCTGCGACGGTCTCGATGGACGCATCGCGCGTCTCACCAACACGACCAGCCAGTTCGGGGTCGAGTACGACTCGCTCGCCGACCTGGTCGCTTTCGGTGTCGCGCCGGGGATCCTCGCCTACCACTGGGCGCTCCAGACGTGGGGCGCGTGGGGCTGGCTCGCGGTGTCGCTGTTCGTCGCGTGCGGCGCGCTCCGGCTGGCACGCTTCAACGTGCAGTCGAGCTACACCGAGAAGCGCAACTTCATCGGCCTGCCGATTCCGGCCGCCGCCGACATGATCGCGGCGACGGTGCTGCTGTACTATTTCTTCGGCGGGCAGGGGGCGACCAACAAGCACCTGGTGCTGCTGCTCATGGTCTACGGGCTCGCGCTGCTGATGGTCAGCAACGTCCGCTACTACAGCTTCAAGGACATCGACCTGCGCGCCCGCATGCCCTTCTACGCGGTCGTCGGGATGATCGTGCTGGTGATGTTCGTGGTCGCCCAGCCGCAGATCCTGTTCTTCCTCGGCATCCTGGCCTACGTCGCGTCGGGGCCGACCAACTTGATTCTCAAGCTCGCGCGGCGGCGCGACCGCACGCGGACCGCGACCGAGCGTCGCGCCGGCGACGGCTCCGGCGCCTGATGCGCTCGCAGGCTTGACACCCATCGCCAAAACAGGCTTGTGCTCACGGGATTAACCTTTTTGCGGAGTACCCCGGGATCAGATCTATGAATGAAGAGTGGGGATACCAGTGGGGGCTGCCGCCGGCGGCCTCGAGCTACGCGAGCGACATCGATTGGCTGATGGGGCTGCTCCACGCGGTGATGATCTTCATCTTCGCCGCGTGGGGGATCTTCTTCGTCTACTGCCTGTTCCGCTATCGCGCGCGCGACGGGCAGACGGCCACCTACCATCAGTCGGGCGAGTCGGCCTCGTTCGTTCCGGACGGCTTGGTGCTCGCCTTCGAGGTCTGGCTGATCCTCGCCTTCGGTATTCCGCTCTGGGCGATGATCAAGCAGCAGACGCCGCCCGAGAAGGAGTCGCTGACGATCCATCTGATCGCGCAGCAGTTCGCCTGGAACTTTCAGTATCCGGGGCCGGACGGGAAGTTCGGCCGCCGTGACGTCGCGCTGGTCAGCGCGGAGAACTCGATCGGCCTGGATTCCGACGATCCGGCGTCGAAGGACGACATCCTCACGATCAACAACCTGTACGTTCCCACCGGCAAGCCGACGATCCTGCGCATGACGTCGAAGGACGTGATCCACAATTTTCAGGTCACCAACTTCCGCAACAAGCAGGACATCGTCCCGGGCCTCGAGACCACGCTGTGGTTCGAGCCGACCCTCGAAGGGAAGTTCGAGATCGGCTGCGCGCAGCTGTGCGGACTCGGCCATACCAAGATGATCGGCAACGTGTTCGTCCAGCCGCCGGCCGAGTTCGACGCCTGGCAGCAGCAGCAGCTCGCGGAGAAGACCGGTACCGCCGACGCGCGACCGGTCACGCCCTCGACGGACTCGCGCTCCTGAGCCCCTCCGCACACCGCCGCGGATCCCGCTTGGAGCCAGCTAGAAGCAACGCAGGAGAGAAGTGGTGACAGACGCACACGGTCACGCCGGCGCGCACGCGCATGGACACGGGGAGCCGCAAGGCTTCATCTGGAAGTACGTCTTCTCGGTCGACCACAAGGTCATCGGGATCCAGTACCTGATCACCTCGTTCCTGTTCCTGTTGGTCGGGTTCGCGATGATGCTGCTGATGCGCTGGCAGCTCGCGATTCCCACCCCGGGGGACGACTTCGATCCCGAGAAGCTCGGCATGATGCGTGGCCTGCTGAACTGGCTGTTTCCCGAGAGCATGCCGTTCGGCTTCATGGACCCGGTCTTCTACAACCAGCTCGGCGCCATGCACGGCACCATCATGATCTTCCTCGGGATCGTGCCGCTGGGCGTCGCCGCGTTCGGCAACTTCGTCATGCCGCTGCAGATCGGCGCGCCCGACATGGCGTTCCCGCGCCTGAACATGATGTCGTACTGGATCTATCTCGTCGGCGGCATCGTGCTGCTGTCGAGTTTCCTTGCGCCGGGTGGTGCACCGCAATCCGGTTGGACGTCGTATGCGCCGCTTTCGATCGTTGCACCGCCGGGACAGACGTTCTGGTTGGTCGGCATGTTGATCGTCATCACGTCGTCGCTGTTCGGTGCGATCAACTTCATCGTGACGACGCTCAACATGCGCGCCAAGGGCCTGACCTTGGGACGTCTGCCGGTCTTCTGCTGGGCTCAGCTCGTGACCGCCGTGCTGCTGCTGCTCGCCTTCCCGGTGCTCGAGGCCGGCGCGATCCTGCAGCTCCTCGATCGCGTCGCCGACACCAGCTTCTACATCCCGAAGGACATGATCTACGGCGCCACCGTGTTCCCACGCGCCGGCGGCGGCAGCCCGATCCTGTGGCAGCACCTGTTCTGGTTCCTCGCGCACCCCGAGGTGTACGTCCTGCTCCTGCCCGCGATGGGCATCGTCGCCGAGATCATCGCCACCAACACCCGCAAGCCGCTGTTCGGCTACAAGGAGATGGTCGGCTCGCTGATCGTGATCGGCGTTCTGAGCTTCGTCGTCTGGGCGCACCACATGTTCCTGTCCGGGATGCGCACCAGCCTCGCCACTCTGTTCGTCACCACGACGATGACGATCTCCATCCCGTCGGTCGCGGTCTTGACATGCCTGCTGCTCAGCCTGCGCGGCGGCATGATCCGCTTCAACACGCCGATGCTGTTCGCGCTCGCGTTCCTGCCGATGTTCGGCATCGGCGGGCTGACGGGGCTACCGCTCGGCTTCGCCCCGACCGACCTGCACCTGCACGACACCTACTACGTCATCGGCCACTTCCACTACGTGGTCGCCCCGGGCAGCCTCGTCGCGCTGCTCGGCGGGACCTACTACTGGTATCCGAAGATGTTCGGGCGCCTGATGAACGAGCGGCTCGGCAAGATCCATTTCTGGATGACCGTCATCCCGATGAACTTCGTCTTCTTCCCGATGCTCATCCAGGGCATGTTCGGGATGCAGCGCCGCCTCGCGACGCCGACCGAGCAGTGGCACAACCTGCCAGTGCAGGGCTGGAGCATGATGATCGGCATCGCGGCCGCGGTGCTATTCGTGGGCCAGCTACCGTTCCTGTGGAACTTCTTCTGGAGCCTGAAGCACGGCGAGATCGCCGGCGAGAATCCCTGGAACGCGACCACGCTCGAGTGGGCGTGTCCTTCGCCGCCGCCGCACGGCAACTTCGCGAAGGAGCCCGAGGTCTTCCGCGGCCCCTACGAGTACAGCGTGCCGGGCCACAAGACCGACTACTGGCCGCAGGACGAGGCCGCCTGAGGCCGCCGCGTCGCGCGTGCGCTTCGTGATCAGAATCGAAACAGGAGTGCGAAATTGAGCTCAGCCGCGATCGCCGAGACCAACACCGGGATCTCCAACGCCAAGCTCGGAATCTGGAGCTTCCTCTCTTCCGAGATCATGCTCTTCGGGGGCCTGATCAGCGCCTACATCATCCTACGCAGTGGCAGCGCCCACATGGTGATGCCGCCACGCTCGATGATGGGCATCCCGCTCGCCACCTTCAACACCTTCGCGCTCATCACCAGCTCGGTCACCATGGTGCTCGCGCTGGCGGCGATCCAGGAGGGCAACATCCCGCGCTTCAAGCGCTGGATCCTGTGCACGATCGGCGGCGGGCTGATCTTCCTCTGCGTGAAGGCGTACGAGTACCAGCACAAGTGGGCAGAGGGCATCACGATCTCGAGCAACCTGTTCGGCTCGTTCTACTACACGCTGACCGGCCTCCACGTGATCCACGTGATCGGCGGCTTGATCCTGATGACCTACATCCTCGTTGCCGGTTCACGCGGGCATTTCACGCCGGACTCGCACGACCGGGTCGAGTGTGCAGGGCTGTACTGGCACTTCGTCGATCTCGTCTGGGTCATCCTGTTCCCCATCCTTTACCTGCTCTGAGCGGGAGGAGTTGAGATGAGCGCCAAGGTTACCTCGCACGGAGGGTCCGTGAAGCACGGCGCGGTCGACAAGTCGGCCGAGGTGCGCACCTACCTCATCATCTTCGGCTGCCTCGCAGCGCTGACGTTGATGACGGTCGGTGTCGCGTACATGAATCTGCCGCACGCCGCCGGCGTCGTGATCGCGCTGGTCATCGCGGCCTTGAAGGTCTTCTTGATCGGCTCGTTCTTCATGCACCTGCGCAGCGAGGGCAAGCTGATCAACTACTCGCTCGCCATCTGTTGCGGCCTGGTCTTGATCCTGATCGTGTTCGTCCTCCCCGATCTGGGTGTTCATCCGCTCGAGGATGCTGCGCGGCGTGCGGTCCATGAGCTCGAGGGGCAGCACGCACACTATCCGGCCGTCCCTGGAGCCGGGGCACCGGCGGGGCATTGACGGTTCGCGCCGCAATCGCGCGCCGGGCCCTGGCCACGTCGGCTGCGGTCTGCGCGCTGCAGCCCCGGGCGGCGCTCGCGTGCGCGGTCTGCTTCGGCGGTAAGGACAACGACTGGACCGGCGGCTTTCTGCTCGGCACCGTGCTCATGCTGGCGTTGCCACCGGCGATCGTCCTGGGCGCCGGGTTCTACATCTACCGGGCGATCAAGCGGCAGGAAGCCCGCGTGCGGGAGCGCGACGCGGAGCGTGCCCGCCAGCCGCTGCAGCACGGCGCGAGCTGACCGGCACACTACCGGCCACGACGGCCGCGTCGCTCAGGAGGCTGCTTCCGCCTCGGTCAAGCGCACGAGGTCACCGCGCAGCTTGAACATCGCCTCCTGGTCGCGCACGTCGTAGGTGCCGCGCACCTGCGACTGCGCATCGACCAGGACGAAGCGCTGGCTGTGCAGGATGTCGTCCTCGCCCTGGCTGGGATCGCCGTCGGCGACCGGCAGCTTGAGACCCTGCGTCGCCAGGCTGCGGATCGCTGCCTCCTCGCCGGTGAGGAACAACCAGCGGCTCCGATCCGCCTTGAAGCGCTCGGCGTAGGCGGTAAGCGCCTCGGGCGTGTCGCGCTCGGGGTCGACGCTGATCGAGACGAAGCGCACCTGCGGCAGATCCGTGCTGCTCGCGACCAGCCGCGACATCGCCGCCGTCATGGTCGGGCAGATTCCTCCGCACTGCGTGAACACCAGATCGGCCACCCACGGGTGACCGGACAGGTCCTGTCGCGTGACGGCCCGACCCGAGGCCTCGGTGAGGGAGAAGTCGGGCAGCGTCGCGATGACGGGCAACGGCTCGTCGTCGTTGCGTGCTGCGAGCGCGAACCACAGCGAGGCGCTGGCCGCGACCGCGAAGAGCACGGCCAGGGCGATCCCGGTGCGTGCGGCGCTGCGCCGCTGGCCGACGAGGATGCCGCCCGCCTCGCTGCCCGACGCGGTAGTCGTCACGCGAGCCCCACGTCGAGCGGCCGGGATGCCAGCGAGCGTGCGGCGAGGAAGGTCAGCACGGCGAAGGTACAGGTCACCAGGATCGACAGCGCGAGCGTCGGAACGTCCGGACCGACCGTCGTGGTGCCAGCGTAGAGAGAACGTCGGAGTGCGGCGACACCGTAGGTGAGGGGGTTCAGGAACATCACGCCGCGCAGCCAGGCCGACGCCCCGGCCGCCGGGAAGAACGCACCCGACAGCAGCCACATCGGAATCAGGACGAGATTCATGATCGCGTGGAAGCCCTGCGTCGACTCCATCTTCCAGGCGATCAGGAAGCCGAGTGTGGTCAGCGCGAAGGCGACGATGAAGAGGATCGCCACGATGAGCAGCAGATCACCCACCCCGAGGCGCAGCCCGAGAAACGGCGCCGCTGCGAGCAGCAGCAGCGCCTGGCCGAGCGCGAGTGTGGTGCCGCCGAGGATCTTGCCGAGGACGACGGTCGAGCGCGCCACCGGCGCGACCAGCACCGCCTGCAGGAAGCCCTCCTTGCGGTCTTCGATCACCGAGATGGTCGAGAAGATGGCGGTGAACAGCACCACCAGGATCATCGTGCCGGGATAGAAGTACTCGGTGTAGCCGACGCCCCCCACGGCACCGCCGGGACGGAACGAGTCCGAGAAGCCCGAGCCCAGCAGCAGCCAGAACAGGACGGGTGTGGCGAGGGCGCCGACGATCCGGCTGCGCTGCCGGTAGAAGCGTACGATCTCCCGATGCCAGAGCGTGATCGTCGGGCGGATGAGGGTGTCCATTGGTGCCACCATAGCGAAACGCGCGGCCGCGTGCGCTCAGCTTTCGCCGTCCCAGAGGCGGTGGCCGGTGCGCTGGATGAAGGCATCCTCGAGCGTCGGCTTGCCGACGCTGACGGCCTCGATCCGGCCGGGGAAGGCCTCGAAGAGCAGCGGTATGAACTCGTGACCGCGTGGCCGGCGGATGCGTAAGGTGCCGTCGACCACCGTCGCTTCCTGCGCGAAGCGCTCCTGGACGGCGGCCGCGAGGCCCTGGGGATCGCGTGTGCGCGCGACGATGACGTCGCCGCCGGCGCTGTCGCGCAACACGTCGGGCGTGTCGAGCGCGACGATCCGGCCGCGGTCGATGATCAGCAGGCGGTCGCAGCGCTCGGCGTCCTCCATCAGGTGCGTCGTGATCAGCACCGACAGGCCGTCGCGCTTGCGGGCCTCGGTGAGGTAGTCCCAGAGGTCGAGGCGCGCGCCTGGGTCGAGGCCGGTGGTCGGCTCGTCGAGCAGCACCAGCGCCGGTCGATGCAGCAGCCCCTTGGCGAGGTCGATGCGCCGCCGCATGCCACCCGACAGCGTCTCGACACGCTCGTCGGCGCGCTCGCGCATCGCGACGCGGCCCAGCATCTCGTCGATGCGCGCGTCGAGCGTCGCGCCGTGCAAGCCGTAGAGGTGACCCTGGTGGACCATGTTCTCGCGCACCGAGAGCTTGACGTCGAGGCTCGGCGACTGGAACACGACACCGATCAGGCGCCGGACCGCTTGCGGCTCGCGCACCACGTCGTGACCACCGATGGCGGCGCGTCCTGCCGTAGGCGCCAGCAAGGTCGAGAGGATCCGGAACAGGGTGGTCTTGCCACCGCCGTTCGGCCCGAGCAGGCCGAAGATCTCGCCACGACCCACGCGGAACGAGAGATCGGCGAGCGCCACGTTGTCGCCGTAGCTGTGGCGGAGGCCGTCGACAGCGAGGATCTCGTCCTGCGGCGCGGCGCTCGCTGTCGTCGTCGTCAGAGAGCCACCTTGTCGAAGGTCATCAGCGCGAGCAGGGCAGGGAGGTAGATCACCGACACGCGCAGGAGCAGGAGTGCTGCCGTATGCGAGCGCTCGCGCGCGGCGTGGACACCCGCGACGAGGTAGGCGATGCCGAGTACGAGCGCGCCATAGAAGTAGAGCGCGCCCGTCAGGTCGATGAGCGACGGCGCGAGGCTGACCGGCAGCAGCGCCATGCAGTAGAGGACGATCTGGCGCGCCGTGCTGCCCCCGGCCGGGTCCTCCACGGACAGCATCGGTTGGCCGCCGCGTTCGTAGTCCTCGCGGTAGTTCCAGGCGATCGCGAGGAAGTGCGGCAACTGCCAGAAGAACAGGATCGCGAACAGGACCCAGGCCTCGGCGCTCAGCGAGCCGGTCGCCGCGGTCCACCCCATGACGGGTGGCAGCGCCCCGGGCACGGCGCCGACGATCGTGCAAAGCGACGAGCGCCGCTTCAGCGGCGTGTAGACGAGCACGTAGAGCGCGAGCGTCGCCACACCGAGTCCTGCCGTCAGCAGGTTGACGGCGATGCCGAGATAGACGGCGCCGAGCAGCGCCAGCGCGAGTCCGAAAGCGAGCGCGGCGGGGACCTCGAGGCGTCCGGCGGGTAGCGGCCGTGCGCAAGTGCGAGCCATGCGCGCGTCCGAGTCGCGCTCGAGGACCTGGTTGAGCGCGCTCGCCGCGGCGGCGACCAGGCCGGTTCCGAGCAGGGCGTGCGACAGGACCAACAGGTCGAGCGTGCCGCCCGCGCCAAGGTAGTATCCGGCCGCGGTCGTGAGCACGACCATCAGGGTGATGCGGGGCTTGGTCAGCTCCGCATAGTCGGCCAGCCGGGATGCGGGCGTGGCCAGCGCAACGCTTCTTTGCACCGCGCGCTACCTCGCGCCGTCGGGCGCGACGCGGGGCGCGCCGAGCTGGTGCAGGGCGATCGCCCCCTTGCCTGCCTCGCCCGCCGTGCGGACGCGCGACCACGAGGATCCGGTGAAGCCGCTCACCATCAGAACCACGGCGACGAGGATGGAGGCCGGCACCAGCGTCCAGACGATCTCGACGCGGCGCCGGCGCTCGTGTGAAGCCGCGAGCCCCGCCGCGGGGCTCGCGTACAGCAGGTACAGCAGCATCCCGAGCTGGAGCGCGAAGAACGCGCCCCCGGTCAGCCAGAACAGCGTGGCCTGCACGGGAAGCTCAGAGCGATCCAGAGGGGTCCAGCGGAGACCCGCTCAGGACGCCTTGAAGGTGAAGTCGCTGGTGGCGGTTCCGCCGGCGTCGACCTTGACCTTGGCGGTCTGGGCGCCGAGCTTCTCCTGCCACGCCTCGATGGTGTACTCGCCCGGCGGCAGACCTTCGATCGTGAAGCTGCCGTCCTTGCCGCTGACCGCGAAGAAGGGGTGCGGCAGAACGCCGACGTAGCCCGACATCCAGGGGTGGACGTCGCACTTCACGTGGATCATCACCTCGGGCTTGGTGAGGTCCTTGTTCTCCTTCTGCTTCACGAACTTCGGCATCGCGAAGTTCCACTGCGCGTTGACCTTCGGCATGCCGTGCACGTTGTGCAGGGTTGGGTCGCTGTTGAGGAACTTGAGCGGCTGGCCGACCTGCAGGCCGACCACGCGCGGCGCGTACAGGCAGCCCTTCTGATCGATCACCACGGGCTCTGCCTTGGCGGGGAAGTTCCCCGTGACGCCTTCCTTCACGTAGATGAAGACGTTCTCCAAGCCGCCCCCGCTGGCGACGACGATGTCTTCGGCCGAGGCACCGCTTGGGTGCGCCGCGGCGCAGACCGGGTCGGCATCCATCTTCAGCTTGGCCGCCGCGGCCGGCGTTCCGGAGAACGTGACCTTACCTGCGATCTTGCCCTGCGCGCCGGCAATCCCTGGCGCGAGAACCGCTGCGGCCACTGCCGCGATCGCCAGCCGACGTACCCCTCGTGTCCATCGAACCTTCATTCTCGCTCCTTAGTGGCTCGGGAAAACCTTCGCACGGCACCGATCCAACGCCGCCCGGATTCTGCCGGCGGACTAGGGGTGCCCGGTGAGAACATGGCCGGTAAGGCCGAAGGCTGCGATACCAAGATCCTTGTGGACCAGCAAGCGAGCGCTTCCATCGCCTTGACACACGCGCGCCACACCCCTATCCCCGTAGTCGATGAACTCGGTACGGTGCCAGGCCAGTCTAGGGTCCGCTCGCGCGGGACTCTCCCTTAGATGCGCGCCCCTGGCGCCGGCCGTGTAGCTGCTTCCCGCAGTCAGAGACGAGGGAGGCACGCCGCTCCGCCGATCCCGCCACGGGCGCTCGCAAAAGCCCCGTGGCGTTGTCATTTCTGGATAGAGATCAGCGTCGAGGCGGTTGGGCGAGCTCCCGGGTGTGAATCGGTTTACCGCGGCGGGAAAGGATCGAACATGGACGAACGCGGTACAGAGGTAGTTCAGATCTTCGACACCACCCTGCGTGACGGCGAGCAATCGCCGGGCGCGACGATGAACGTCGAGGAGAAGCTCGCCATTGCGCGGCAGCTCGAGGAGCTGGGCGTGGACGTCATCGAAGCGGGCTTCGCCGCTTCGAGCGACGGCGACTTCGCGGCGGTGCAGGCGGTCGCGGCCGCGGTACAGGCGCCGTTGGTGCTAAGCCTCGCGCGCACCAAGGAAGCCGACATCGTGCGCGCGGCGCGCGCGGTCGAGAAGGCCAAGCATCCCGGCATCCACGTCTTCATCGCGACCTCCGACATCCACCTCGAGCACAAGCTGATGATGAGCCGTCAGCAGGTGCTCGAGGCAGCCGGCTGGGCGGTCGATCTGGCGAAGAAGCACGTCGGACACGTCGAGTTCTCCGCCGAGGACGCGTCGCGCAGCGATCCCGAGTATCTGGCGCAGGTGTTCGGCGAGGCGATCCGCCTGGGCGCGACGGTGTGCAACGTGCCCGACACCACCGGCTACGCGATTCCCGAGCAGCTCCAGGAGCTGTTCGAATACCTGCGCAAGAACGTGCCCGGCGGTGACGGCGTCACCTGGAGCACGCACTGCCACAACGATCTGGGCATGGCGGTCGCGAACTCGCTGGCCGCGGTGCGCGGTGGCGCGCGTCAGGTCGAGTGCACGATCAACGGCATCGGCGAGCGCGCCGGCAACACCTCGATGGAGGAGGTGGTGATGGCGCTCGATACGCGTGCCGACTACTTCGGGCTCGCGACCAACATCCGCACCGAGCAGATCTATCGTGCCAGCCGGCTCTTGACGCAGGTCACCGGCATCGCCGTGCCGATCAACAAGCCGGTGGTCGGCGAGAACGCCTTCGCGCACGAGGCCGGCATCCACCAGGACGGCGTGCTCAAGCACAAGCTCAACTACGAGATCATGCAACCGGAGAAGATCGGCCGCCCGTCGAACAGCCTGATCCTGGGCAAGCACTCGGGGCGCGCCGCGTTCGTCGACCGGCTGAAGACGCTCGGCCTGTTCCAGCCCGAACTGGACGTCAACAAGGCGTTCACCGCGTTCAAGACGCTCGCCGACCGCAAGAAGAACGTCTACGACGAGGACCTGGTCGCGATCGTCGCCGAGGAGTCGACTCGCGTGCCGAGGAGCTACGAGCTGCTGGAGCTCGAGGCGTCGTCGTCGAGCAACGGCACGCCGCAGGCGCGCCTCAAGGTGCGCATCGGCGAGCGCGAAGCCGAGGCGAGCGCGTCGGGTGACGGTGTCGTCGACGCGACCTACAACGCGCTCGCACAGGTGGTCGAGCGCTTCGGCGGCCGCGTGCCGCAGCTCGATCGCTACGCCGTCAAGGCGATCACCGGCGGTACCGATGCGCAGGGCGAGGTGTCGTGCCTGCTGCGCGACGGCGAGCAGGTGGCGATCGGCCAGGGCGCGCACACCGACATCATCATGGCGAGCGCGCTCGCCTATCTGGCCGCGCTGAACAAGCTCGAGTATCTGCGCACCTACCGGCCGATCGACTCCGAGCACGGACCCTGAGGACGCGACATGCACTTCAAGCTGGCAATCCTTCCCGGTGACGGCATCGGCCCCGAAGTCACGGTCGAGGCCGTCACCTGCCTGCGCGCCATCGCCAAGCGCTTCGCCCTCACCCTCGAGGTCGAGGAGGCGATCATCGGCGGACGCGCGATCGACGATGCCGGGATTCCTCTGCCCGAGGCGACGCTGCGGCTCGCCGAGCAGGCGGATGCCGTCCTGCTCGGCGCCGTCGGCGGCCCGAAGTGGGATGATCCGAAGTCGACCGTGCGTCCCGAGCAGGCCCTGCTCGGGATCCGCCAGGCGCTCGGGTTGTTCGCCAATCTCCGGCCGGTGAAGGCGGTGGAAGCGCTGCTCGCGACCTCGACCCTGAAACCCGAGGTGGTGCGCGGCGTCGACATCCTCGTCATTCGTGAGCTCACCGGCGGCATCTACTTCGGCAAGCCGAGTGAGCGCCGTCAGGGCCCGGCCGGACGCGAAGCGGTCGACACCCTCGTCTACAGCGAGCAGGAGGTCCGCCGCGTGGTCGAGGTCGCGTTCGATCTCGCGCGCGGGCGCAAGAAGAAGGTCACCTCGGTGGACAAGGCGAACGTGCTCAGCACCTCGCGCCTGTGGCGCGAGGTGGCGCACGAGGTGGCTGCGGAGAACAAGGACGTCGCCTACGAGGACGTACTGGTCGACGCGATGGCGATGCACCTGATTCGCCGCCCGCGCGACTTCGACGTGATCGTCACCGAGAACATGTTCGGCGACATCCTCACCGACGAAGCGGCGATGCTGCCCGGCTCGATGGGCCTGCTGCCCTCGGCATCGCTCGGTACGCGCCGCAAGGAGATCGGTGGCAAGAGCGCGATCTTCGGTCTCTACGAGCCGATCCACGGCAGCGCACCCGACATCGCCGGCAAGGGAATCGCGAACCCGCTCGCCGCGATCCTGTCGGCCGCGCTCCTGCTGAGATTCTCGCTTGCGCAGGAAGAGGCGGCCGCGGCGCTCGAAGCCGCCGTCGATCGCGTGCTCGTGCAGGGCCTGCGCACAACCGACCTCGCGCTGCCGGGCGAGAAGACGCTGTCGACCCAGCAGATGGGTGCCGCGGTGCTCGCCACGATCGAGTCGGCAGGGTCGCCGCGATGACGCGCATCGCGATCGTCGGTGCGACCTCGGAGATTGCGGCCGAGCTGATCGACGTGCTCGTCGAGCGCGGCTTCGATCTCGCCGGCCTGCGCATCCTCGGCGACGAGAACCTCGCCGGTGAGGCGATCGAGGCCGCCGGCTACGACGTCAAGGTCGAGCCGGCCGTTTCGGGAAGCCTGCGCGGCTGCGAGGCCGCGCTTTTCCTCGGCGACGGAACGCTCGCGCGCGAGCTGGTGCCGGAGGCGAGCGCCGCGGGTACGATCGTCATCGACGTGTCGCCGTACTCGCGCGAGGAGGCCGGCGCGCCGCTGGTGCTCGCCGAGGTCAACGCGGATAGCGTCAAGCAGCTCTCGGGTGCGCGCGTCCTCGCGGTGCCGGGACCGCACGCTGCCGCGCTCGCCAGCGCGCTCGCACCGCTGCACGAGGTCGCGAGGGTGAGGCGCGTGGTGACCACGGTCTTCGAGTCGGCGGCGCTACGCGGTCGCGACGCGATGGACGAGCTCTCGCAGCAGTCGGTGAAGCTCATGCAGGGCCGACCCTTCGATCGCGACGAGTTTCCCGAGCAGCTCGCGTTCAACGTCCGCCCGCAGGCGGCGGCGCTCGACGGCGACGGCTGGTCGGTGGACGAGGGGCGGATCGCCCGCGAGCTGGCGGCGCTGTTCGGCGAACCGCGCATCGACGTCGTCGCGACCGTGGTGCGGGTGCCGGTGTTCGCCGGCGCCGCGCAGTCGGTCTACGTCGAGCTCGAGGAGGCGATCGCGCCCGAGGAGGCGAAGCGGCTGCTGCGCGAGGGCAGGGGGTTGCTCCTTCCCGAGACCTTCGAGACGGCCGGCGAGCCCGACGAGGCCGACCAGCGGGCCGCCGACGACTTCGACCAGGAGCCGGACGACCAGCTCGATCTGCTGCACGACGAGTGTCCGGGGCCGGTCGAGGTGAACGGATCGGAGGCCGTGCACGTGGCGCGCCTGCGCTCGGATCCGCTCGACCCGCGCGCGCTCGCGTTCTGGATCGTGTTCGACGAGCTGCGCAAGGGCACGAGCCTGAATCTGGTGGCGACGCTGGAGATCGCACTGCGCGATCTGCGCTGAGCGGACGCTGACTCCGCCGTGCGCTATCGCGCCGTGGTCGCCTACGATGGCACCGCCTACCAAGGCTGGCAGGCGCAGCGCGCCGGGCCGACGATCCAGCGGACCATCGAGGCGGCGCTGGCGACGGTCCTGCGTGAGCCGATCCGGGTTGCTGCTGCCGGGCGCACGGACGCCGGCGTGCACGCGCGCGGGCAGGTGATCGCCTTCGATGCGACCGCGCTGCTGGAGCCCGTCGGAGATCCCGGCGACCCGCGCGCGATCTCGGCGCTCGCGCGCACGCTGCGCGCGGCGAACGCCGTGCTGCCCGAGGACATCGCGCTCTCGAGCCTGGAGGCTGCCACGCCGCGCTTCGATCCGCGCCGCGACGCAATCCAGCGCGCCTACCGCTATCGCATCTGGAATACCGAGGTGCGCTCGCCGTTCGAGCGTCGTACCGCGTGGCACGTGCGCGACACCCTCGACAGCGAGGCCATGGCGGAAGCGGCGCGCGTCCTCTTCGGCGAGCACGACTTCGCGAGCTTCCAGGGGGCGGACCACGTGCACCGCGGCAGCGTTCGCATCGTGAGCCACAGCGCGATCGCGCGTGCCGGCGACGTGGTCACGTACACGATCGCGGCGAACTCGTTCGCGCGGCACATGGTGCGCAACATCGTCGGGCTGCTGGTCGAGATCGGCCGCGGGCGCATGCCGGTCGCGACCGTGGCCGAGCTGCTGGCGGCGCGAGAGCGCCGTCTCGCGCCCGCGCCGGCCCCGCCGCAGGGCCTTTGTCTGGAGTGGGTGCGCTATCCATGAAGGTCGACGTGAGCTGCAAGAAGTGCGGCCAGCAGAAGCGTCTCGAGATCGGCCAGCCCGCCGCCGGTCAGGCCCTCGCGGACTACCTGCGCATCCTGCACGACCGCCTGACGCACCGTCCGAGCTTCGAGTGCTTCGGTGGTCACTTCGAGCTCAAGCCGCCGATGCCCGAGTTCTGGGAGGTGCGCTGGGACACGGTGGGCGAGGATTGACGGTGCAACCCGACCGGAGCGCAAGCGCGCGGGAAGGCTGTGCGCCGGTGGCGAGCCGCGGGCAAACGGGGCTCGTCCTGCTCGCGTATCTGGCGTTGACGGTGTGGTGGCTGTGGCCGTTGCCGCTGCACCTCGCGGACCACGTGATCTATCCCGAGACGCAGATGACGGCGATCGCGGCTGACGTCCACCTCATCACGTGGGCGCTGGCATGGGACACGCACGCGCTGCTGACCCACCCCGCGGCGCTGTTCGACGCCAACATCTTCCATCCCGCACCCAGCTCGCTCGCCTTCTCGGAGCATTTCCTGGGCTACGTGCCGCTGTTCGCGCCCACCTATCTGCTCACCGGCAACCCCACCCTGGCGAGCAACGTCCTCATCGTGCTGACCTTCCCGCTGTGTGCGCTGGCCATGTACGCACTGGCCCGGCGCTTCGTGTCGGCGCCCGCCGCCTTCGTTGCCGGGGCGGCGTTCGCGTTCTGCGGCCAGCGCTACGCCAATCTGTACCACCTTCATCAGCTCGGGACGTTCTACCTGCCGCTCGCATTGCTCTTCACCGAGCGCTGGCTCGAGCAGGCGAGATGGCGCGACGCGATCGCGCTGGCCGTGATGGTCGGGCTGCAGCTCCTGAGCTCGTTCTACCTCGCGTATGCAATTGCGCTGCTCTACGCCGTCTATATGCCGCTGGCGCTCTGGCGCTGGCGCGGCACGCTCGATCGGCGCCGCTTGGGCGGGCTCGTGATCGCCGCTGTCGCGGGGGCGCTGCCCGCGGTTCTTGCCAGCATCCCCTACCTCGAGCTGCAGCAGCTCGGCCTCGTGCCGTCGGGACGCAACGCAATGGTGGCTGCGGCGCTCGATCCGAGCGTGACCATGACGCGCCTGCGCGCCCAGCTGATGAACGGTGGCGTGGGGCCGGTGGGTCATTTGCTCGCTGCGGTCGCGCTGCTCGCCGGCTGGCGCAGCGGCGCGTATCCGCGCGTGATCGCCGTGGTCGTGTCGGTGGCCGGCGTGGTCCTCGCGGCCGGACCCAGCCCGCGTCTCTTCGGCGTCGAAATCTGGTCGCCGTACGCGCTGTTGTTTCGATGGCTACCCGGGTTCACGGCGGTTCGCCTGCCCTTCCGCTTCTTCGTCATGACCCAGCTCGGCTTCGCGTTGCTCGCGGGCCTTGGCCTGGATCGTCTGTTGCGCGGCCGCGCGCAGCGGCTCGCGTGGCCGCTCGCAGCGGCAACGCTGCTGGTGGTCTTCTGGACCGGTCCGGAGCGCCCGCCGCACACGCTGCATGTGCAACCGACCCACGCAGACCTGCCGGAAGCGGTTCGTTGGCTGCGCGAGCACGGCAGGGGCCGAGCGTTGCTCGAGGTTCCCGTCGGTGGTCTCACGGCGACCGGCCGGCGCATGCTGCTGAGCACCTACCATTGGCTGCCGATCGTCGACGGCTACAGCGCCTACCCACCGTTGACCCGGACCTACCTGAGCCGGATCGCCATTCGTCTGCCGGAGCAGTCCGCCCTGCAGACCCTCGTCAACGCCGTCGACGTCGGCTTGATCCTCGTCCACCTGGACGAGTTCGCCCCCGCGCGTCGCGATGCCTGGACGAGCGGGGCGATTCCCGGGCTGGAGCTGGTTCAGCGCTGGGGCGGCGATCTGCTGTTCGCGGTCGTCCTGCCGGTGACAAACGATCGTCGTGCGCTGCTCGTGGGTACAGACCGTACGCTGAGCGGCCTGCCGCTCGCTCCGGTCGCGGCCCCTTGCCCGGGTAGTGTCAGCGCGCGCCTCCCCGGCGAGAGTGGGCTCCTTGCGCCCGGTACGAAGGTTTCGATCCACCTGCAGATCGACAACGCGAGTGCGGCGACGTGGCCGGGGTTCGGGCTCTATCCGCGCTACCTCGTGCAGCTACGCACCACGGTCCGTCGCGACGGCACGCCGATCGGTCAGCCGAGGACCACCGCTCTGTGGAAGGACGTTCCGGCGGGCGGCAGGCTGGCGACCCAGATCGACGTCGTGCTGCCGGCGCGACCCGGCGCGTATCAGATCGAGCTCGCGGTGGTGCAGGACGGTGAGTCGCTCGAGCGCTGCGGCCTGACGCCGGCGCTGCTCGACGTGCAGGTCGGTCCGGGGGCGAACCGTTCGCGCTGAGCCGGTCGCCTCGGGCAAGATACCACCGCTCATGAATGCGGCTGCGGGCACCGGTCAGGAACGTCGTCCGTCGCTACCGCGTGCTGGCGCCGTCGCGGCGCTCGCCGCGGTGCTGTTGCTGGCCGCGGTCGTGCGCTGCTGGCGTCTCGACTGGGGGCTCGACCAGCGGCTGTCCTTTCCCGACGAGGGCGCGCTCTGGAACAGCTACCTGTTCGCCTTCCGGTCGCCGCGGTGGGAGGCCCTGTTCGGGCACCCGCTCGGCTATCCGCCGCTGTACGGATATCTGATCGGCCTGGCGGTTGCGGGTGCCAGCGTCCTCGGGCTCGTCGGCCCGGGCCAGGATCTGCTCGCCGCGCTGCTGGTCGCGCGCGGCGTCTCCGCCGTCGCGGGGCTCGCGACGGTGCTGCTGGTCTGGCTCCTCGGCACGCGCGGGTACGGGGCGTGCGCCGGCCTGGTCGCGGCAGCATTCGTGGCGGCCATTCCGCTCGAGGCGATGCAGACGCACTACGCCTCGGTCGACGTCCTGCTTGGAGCGCTGACGGCGCTGGTGCTGCTCGCCGGCAACGCGTTCACGCAGGACCGCCGGCCGTTGCTCGCCTTCGCCAGCGGCGCGTGCGTCGCGCTCGCGTTCGCGACGAAGTACAACGCGCTCGTGCTGGCGGCGGTGCCCGGCTGGGTGGTGCTCGAGGTGGCCTTCGCCGAGCGCTCACCGCGCCGCGTGCTGGTGCTCGGCGCCGCATGCGCGCTCGGCTTCGGCTTGACGCTGGTCCTCGTCTGCCCGCCGTGGATCTTCGAGACCCGGCGGATCTTCGGTCGGGTGAGCTGGATCAGCGACCTCGCGACGTCGCCCAGCTGGCTGCCGCCCAACAACCACGTGACCGCGAGCGTTGGCTGGTACGGCCGTCCCTACCTCTATCAGCTCGTCGCGCTGCTGCCGTTCGCGCTCGGCTGGCCGATGTACCTGGCAGCGCTGGCCGGGGTTGCGGTCGCGCTCGGCCGGCGTACGACGACGGATCGCGTCCTGCTGGTGTCGCTCGCGGTGCTCTTCTTCTTCGTCGGGCGGACCAGGGCTTCGTACGCCCGCTACCTGATCCCGCTCTTTCCCGCGCTCGCGCTGCTCGCGGCGCGCGCGCTGTCGGAGCTGCGCGTGCGTGCCGTTGCGCGGATCGTGCTGTGCTCGCTCGTCGTCTGCTACGGCTTCGCGCTCGGTTTCTCCCAGGTCGCGCGCTTCTCGTACGATCAGCAGATCGCGGTCGCGCAGTTCCTGCGCGAGGCGCTGCCGGCCGGCGCCGGCGCGCCGCCGCGGATCGTCGTTCCGTGGGAGATGGCGGGCTACTACCGGCTCCGCCAGCCGCTGCACCGGGTCGGGCTCGAGATGGCGACCGCGGCGCCCGGCAAGTGGCTCGCGGGGCGCCCCGAAGCCTTCGTGTTGCCCGAGTGGTACGCGACCAGCATCCGCCGCGATGGCGGACGGGACGCGCTCCGGTCGGACCTCGAACGGCTCGAGTCGGGCGCCCTCGGCTACCGTGAGGCCGCGCGCTGGCGCTCCACCTACCTTCAGGAGAGCCTCTACACCTGGCTCGACCCGTCCTTCGCGAGCGCGCTCTCCATGGGCGAGATCGGCTTTCGCGTCTACCTGCGGGACGATCTGGTCACGGCACCGCCAGCGCCCGCCGAAGATCGCCGATGAGGTCGTCCGCGTCCTCGAGACCGACCGAGAGACGGATCAGGTTGTCCTTGATGCCGATCTGCAGGCGCTCCTCGGTCGTCAGCTCGAAGAAGCTCATCAGCGAGGGCTGCTCGATCAGCGACTCGACGCCGCCCAGCGACGGCGCGATCTGCGGGATCTCGACCGCGTCGACGATGCGCGACGTGGTGTCGAGGTCGCCCTTGATCTCGAAGCTGACGACGCCGCCGAAGCCGCTCATCTGGCGTCGTGCGATGTCGTGGCCGGGGTGCGATGCGAGCCCGCAGTAGTGCACCCGGTCGACACGCGGGTGCCCGGCGAGCATCTCGGCGATGCGCAGCGCGCTCGCGTTCTGGTGCGAGACGCGCAGCGGTAGGGTCTTCAAGCCGCGGATCAGCAGGTAGGCCGCGTGCGGATCGAGGATCCCGCCGAGCACGCCCTGACACTCGCGGATCGCCTCGATGGTTTCCCGCCGCCCGAGGATGACGCCGCCGAGCACGTCGTTGTGGCCCGAGAGGTACTTGGTCGCGGAGTGCAGGACGAGGTCGATGCCGTACGCGATCGGCTGCTGGTTGATCGGGGTGGCGAAGGTCGAGTCGATGATCGTCAGCAGGCGGTGGCGGCGACCGATGTCGGCGATGCGCTCGAGGTCAACGACCTTCATGTAGGGGTTGGTCGGCGACTCGCTGATCAGCACGCGGGTGCGCGGCGTGACCGCGGCCTCGAGCGCGTCGTAGTCCCCGGTTTCGACGATGCTGACCTCGACGCCGAACTTGCCCAGCATGCCGCGGCAGAACTGGCGTGTCCGCCGGTAGCAGTCGTCGGTCATGATGACGTGCTGGCCCTGGCTCAAAACCGCGAACAGAGCGGTCGTGATCGCCGCCATGCCGCTCGCGAAGCCGAGACCCGCCTCCGCACCTTCGAGCGCCGCACACTTCTCCTCGGCGATGCGCTGCGTCGGGTTGCCGTAGCGCCCGTACTCCTCGCGCTCGGTGTTGCCGGACATGTAGTCGACCAGCTCGGCGGTGTCGCGGAAGACGTAGGTCGCGGTCTGGAAGATCGGCGTCGTGATCGCGTTGCCCGGCCGCGGCCGCTTCTCGCCGCCGTGCACCGCGGTCGTGAGCAGGCTGCGCGCCTGCTCGCGCTCGTTTCCGCGCCCGCTCACGATGCGCGCTCCGCGCTGCCAGGGGACTTCGCACCCAGGCTGTCGATGCGCCGCAGCAACGCGTCGCGGACCTCACCGACGTCGTTGCGCAGCTCGATCGGCTGGTTCGCGTAGCGCGCGGCGATCCCCGCGAGCTGCTTCTGGTGGTACGCCGCCTTCTGGTCCGCGAACTTGAGCCCGTGCGCGGTCGAGATCACCACCACGCGCTGGTCGCCCTTGATCTCGCCGCGCTTCAGGAGCTTGAGCAGCACGGCGAGCGCGACGCCGGTGTGCGGGCAGTTGAACATGCCGGTCCGGTCGGCCTGCGCGGCGGCGTCGACGAGCTCTTCCTCGCTCGCCTGCTCGACGACGCCGTCGAACTCCTGCAGCGTCTTGACGGCCTTCTTGTAGCTCACCGGGTTGCCGATCTGGATCGCGCTCGCCAGCGTGCTCTTTGCCTGCACGGGGTGGAATTCCTTGAAGCCGTTCTTGTAGGCCAGGTAGAGCGGGTTCGCGTGCTCGGCCTGCGCGACCACGATGCGCGGCCGGCGGTGGATCATGCCGAGCCGCTCCATCAACAGGAAGCCCTTGCCGAGAGCGCTCACGTTGCCGAGGTTGCCGCCGGGGATGATGATCGTGTCGGGAACCTCCCAGTCGAACTGCTGGCAGATCTCCATGCCGACCGTCTTCTGGCCCTCGATGCGCAGCGAGTTCATCGAGTTGGCGAGGTAGATGTTCTCGCGCTCGGTGAGCTCCTGGACGGTGCGCATGCAGCCGTCGAAGTCGGTGTCGAGCGACAGCACGATGGCGCCGTTCGAGATCGGCTGCACCAGCTGCGCGAGCGAGACCTTGTTGCGCGGCAGCAGCACGACCGCGGGAATCTCGGCCGCGGCGCAGTAGGCCGCGAGTGCCGCCGAGGTGTCACCGGTCGACGCACAGGCGACCGCCGGAATGTGCTGGCCCTGCGCACGCATCTGCTTGACGACGCTGACCAGCACCGTCATGCCGAGGTCCTTGAACGAGCCGGTGTGCGAGTTGCCGCACTGCTTGACCCAGAGGTCGGGGAGGCCGATCTCGCGGCCGAAGCGCTCGGCCCAGAACAGGTTCGAGCCGCCCTCGAACATGCTGACGATGCTCTCGTCCGAGACCTGCGGCAGGACCATCTCCTTACGGCACCAGACGCCGGAGCCGTAGGGCCAGGTCGTCGAGTGGATGCGCTGATCGAAGAGCTTTTTCCAGGCGTCCCCGCTGGTCCGCGCGAGCCGGGCCTCGTCGTGCACGACCTCGAGGAGCTCACTGCACTTCCGGCAGCGGTAGATGACCTCGAAGATGTCGTAGGTCTCGCCGCACGCCGGGTCGATGCACTGGAACCAACTCCTGTACTTCATGCGAGCCTTTCTAGCATGCGGCGCCCCGTCCTGGAGAAGGGGTGGCGCGACGATGGTGGAACATCCGGGACTGGTTCGATATGCCCTGACGCATACCCAGCGGGCGCACGGAACGACCCGGCGGCGGAGGAAAGCTCGATGACGGACGAAGAACTCGAAACCAAGATCAAGGCGCTGAGCTTCTGGAGCGGCAAGAACTCGATGACCATCGAGGACATGGCCACGATCCAGCCCGGGCTCGCCCGCATCATGCCGGAGATCGGTGCTCGTACCTGGAAACTGTACTACGCCGCCAAGGAGCAGAACTGGCCGATGGCGAAGTTCCAGTACAAGGAGATCAAGGGCCTGATGGAGCTCGGCGCGTTCATGCGTCCGAAACACGAGGAAGCGCTCACCCAGTACATGGCCGAGAACTGGAAGGCGCTCGAGGGGCCGATCGAGGCGAAGGACTTCGCCGGCTTCACGAAGGCGTTCAACGACGCCATCGACATGGCCAACGCCTACCACGAGCTGAAGGACAAGCCCTACATCCGGTGGAAGCTGCCCGCCGAGCCGCCGCCCGATCTCGACCTGTCGCCGCGCCCCACGGCCAAGAAGTAGTCCGCCGCGATCGCGAGGAGGGGGCGCTCAGCCCTCTCCTCCAGCGGCGTGGCGAAACGCAGCCGCGACCTCCACGGCGCCGGTGATCGTCGCGAGCAGCGGTAGCGTGTTGCGGATCGACCAGTCGTGCCACTCCTGGGGTACGCCCGCGCAGCAGTCCTCGATCACGAACATCTCGTAGCCCCGGTTGAGCGACGCGCGCACGATGCCCTCCACGGCGAGCGTCGTGGAGATGCCACAGACCGCGAGCTGCTCGCGCCGGAGCTGCGCGAGGATCGCGTACAGTCCGGTACCGTACGAACCGTCGACGGACGTGGTTCGGGTGAGCACGTGGTCGCTCGCCGCCGGTGCGACGGCTTCGTGCGTCTCGGCACCCCAGGTCCCCTCGACTAGCGAGGGGCCGCGCTTGCCGGCGAGCTCATAGATCCGGGCGCGCGGACGCGGGAAGCCCGGCTTGCTGGCGATGTTGATGTAGAACACCGGCACCGCGCTGCTCCGCGCGATGTCGAGCAGGGTCGCGACCTTGCTCAGCACCCCGCGGCGGTGGACGGCCTCGGTCAGCGCCGAGCCCAGGCCCTTCTTGCCGAGGTTCGCCTCGTGCACCATGTCGTTCTGCAGCTCGACGACGAGCACTGCTGCCTTCGCGGGATCGAGAGCGAGCGTCATGGCCGCAGAGCTTCGCAGCAGTCCGCGCCGTGCTGCAAGAGCGGACGCCGTTGCCACGCGCCCGGGAGCGCGTGCGTCGCTCTCCGCAGCACGACGCATCGCAGCACACGGCGATTTCGTTGACATACGCGCTCGGCTGTCGATAGTGGCCGCGCGCTCGGCATGGTCGAGCGCACGACTGAACCCGCGTGCCAGGAGGGAGCTCTTATGGACGTTCGGTGGAGCGTTGCTACGACCGGCCGGAGGCTGGTCCTGGCGGCATGCGTCGTGTTGCTTTCCCTGGTCGCCGCGCCGCGCTGCGCGAGCGCTCTCTATCTAGACGAGGATCAGAACTTCGGAGTGCGCCTGCGCGCCTACTCCCAGCTCACCCTGGCGACGCAGGACGGCCAGAAGTTCGTCACCAGTCCGGAAAAGTTCACCGGGCAGATGGTGCAGAACCGAAACTTCGCGAACCCCGAGTTCGACGCGAAGTTCACCTCGTTCCTGCCGGGCAACTTCCTCGACGACCTCAGTGGCCGGCTCGCGCTGTGGGGCTTCTACGACGGTCTCTACGACTACGGCCCGGACCAGTACGCGCGCGCGGCCGCGGACATCAAGTTCCACCGCGGTCCGAACGGGGCGTTCCAGACCAAGGGCGACAGCCGCGAGCAGGCGCTCGCCGGCAACGCGCTCGCGCGCAACGTGCGCGACATCTACGGGCATCGCTGGCGGGTCAACGAAGCCTACATGAACATCTCGAAGGGCCCGTTCTTCATGCGCATCGGCCGGCAGGCGATCTCGTGGGGCGAGGCCGACACCATCGGTCTCCTCGACGTAAACAATCCCTTCGACACGACGGTCGTGCCCGGCGTGTTCATCGACCTCGACGAGGCGCGCATTCCGCTCTGGACGCTGCGTGCGACCTACCAGGTCTTCACCGATCTCGGTCCGTTATCGAGCGGGCTGATCGACAGCTACATCGTGCCGGGCATGATCGACACCACGATCTCGCCCTTGCAGATGCAGAGCGCGAGCCCGTTCTCGGCACCGCCGCCGGCACCCGGGCCGGGTATCGAGGTCTTCCAGCGCCGGCCCGGCATGCGCTTCGGCAACTCGCGCTGGGGCTTCCGCTTCCAGACCGTGGTCGCGACCGACTACACGACCAGCGTCTGGTTCTACAAGACGTTCCCCACCGAGGTGGTCGCGGTCAACCTCGGCGTCTCGCAGGACACCGGGCGTCTGGTGACGTCGGTCGAGTCGCCGCTGCTCAACGTCGCGGGCGTGGCGACGACCTGGTACAGCGACTTCCTCAACGCGATCGTTCGCAGCGAGGTCGAGGTCTTCAACGGGCAGCCGGGGTTCCGCGTCGATACGAACATCGCGCCGGGCCTCAGCGCCGCGTGCAATGCGCCGGACGCGGTGAAGAACTCGCTGACCTGCGGGTACTACGACAAGATCAACCTGATCCGTGGCGAGCTCGGCGTCGACCGGAACCTCTTCATCCCGTGGCTCAATCCCTCGAACTCCTTCATCTGGGTGACCTCGTTCGTGTTCACGGGCAATCCCGACGAGACCGACACCAAGGACTACCGCGCGAGCGGCATCCTGAAGCCGTCCGCGCTGATCCGCGCCGGTAAGGGCGGCGCACCCGCGGGGTCGATCACGACTGGCTGCAATGGCCAGCCCGGCCCTTGCGACTTCGTCAACCAGTCGGTGTTCGAGTGGTTCATGCAGACGCACCTCGAATCGAATTTCATGCACGGCAAAATGCCGATAGGCGTCACCGCGGTGATGAATGGCCGCGGTGCGCTGGCGATCTTTCCGGACATTGGCTACCGCGTCAACGACGCCTTCATCCTGAGCGCGCGCTACGTCAACATCCACACCTTCGGCAGCGAGAACAACGGCTTCGCGGCGGGCCTGGGCCTGTTCCGCGATCGCGACGAGGTCTGGTTCCGTGCCACCTACCAGTTGAATTGACCGCGGAACGGCGCCGCTTCCGTTCGCTGGGGCGGCGCCGATCCTGATACCATCGACTCGTGGACGCCGGCGCGGAAGTTCGGCGCCGCCGGCCCCGACGGTTGCTGCGGCGCACGTTGATCGTCGTCCTGCTGGTGGCAGCGGCGGCGATCTTCTGGCTCGATCGCAAGGTCGTGCAGGGCTTCGGGGAGGCGCGCTGGCGGCACCCGATCCGCATCTACGCGGCGCCGCGCGCGCTCGAGGTCGGTGTCGATCTCGACGCCGCCGGCATCGCCGAGGAGCTGTACGACCTCGGCTACCGCGCGGTCACCAGCCACCCCGAGGAGCCCGGGACGTTCCGGCGCAGCGCGCAGCGGCTCGAGCTCTTCCTGAACGCGGCACCGGAGCCGGACCGCTTCGGTGATCGGCCGCCGCAGCAGATCGTCGCCGAGCTCGATGCGGGCCGGCGCGTGCGTTCGATCGAGCTGCAGCCGGCCGGCGTCAAGGCCGAGTCGGTCGCCCTCGAGCCGCGTCCGCTCGAGGGACTGTTCACCTCGCACTGGACCGGGCGCCGGCCGCTCAAGCTGGAGGACGTGCCGCCCGCGGTGGTCGACGCCGTACTGGCGGCCGAGGACTACCGTTTTCTAGTCCATCACGGCATCGACCCGGGCTCGCTGCTGCGCGCGGTGCGCGTCAACTGGGTCGCCGGCGAGGTGCGCCAGGGCGGCAGCACGATCACGCAGCAGATCGTCAAGAACCACTTCCTGACCCAGGAGCGGACGTTCTCGCGCAAGCTGCGCGAGATTCCGATGGCGCTGCTGCTCGAGCTGCGCTTCGACAAGCGCGAGATCCTCGAGTGCTACCTGGCGACCGTCTACCTCGGGCACGATCGGCTGGTCGGGATCTACGGCTTGGCCGAAGCGGCGGCGGTCTACTTCGGCAAGCCGGTCTCCAAGCTGACGCTCGCCGAGGGCGCGATGCTGGCCGGGATGATCCGCGCGCCCAACATCTACTCGCCGATCCGTCATCCCGAGGCGGCGCTGCGCCGGCGCAACCAGGTGATCGAACAGATGCGGGAGCTCGGCTGGATCACCGTCGAGCAGGCGGCCGCCGCGCGTAGCGAGCGCCCCACGCCCCCGGCCGGCCGCGCGGCTCCCCCCGAGGCGTACTTCATGCAGTACGCGCGTCGATCACTCGACGCGCAGGCGCTCGATCCGACGCGGCTCGGCTTCGGCAGCGAGATCTTCACGACGCTCGACCATCGTCTGCAACGCTTCGCCAGCGAGGCGGTGGACTCGGTCGGGCGGCGCATCGATCGCAACCGGTCGGGGAAGCGGCCGGTCCAGATCGCGGTGGTCGCGATCGACCCCCGAGACGGCGCCGTGCGCGCCCTGGTCGGTGGGCGGGACTTCCTCGCCAGCCAGCTCGATCGGGCGACCCGCAGCCGGCGGCAGGTGGGCTCGCTGTTCAAGCCGTTCGTCTACCTCGCGGCGATTGCCGATCGTCAGAGCGGCGTCACGCCGGCGACGATCCTGCTCGACGAGCCGATCAGCGTCCGCATCGATCGGACCACCTGGTCGCCGAAGAACGTCGACGAACGCTATCGCGGGCCGGTGACCGTGCGCCACGCGCTCGAGCACTCGCTCAACGTGCCGATGGTGCAGCTCGCGGAAAGCTTCGGCCTCGATCGCATCGTCGCGTTCGGCGATCGGCTCGGGTTGGTGAGCGCGGGTCTGCCGCGCGTGCCGTCGCTGGCGCTCGGAGCGTTCGAGACCTCGCTGCTGCGCCTGACGTCGGCCTACACGCTGTTCCCGCGCGGCGGCGACATGGTTCAGCCGTACACCGTCGCGAGCGTGAAGGCGCCGTCGGGCGTCGTCCTGCTGCGTGGCCGGACGGCGCGCGAGGCGGTCGCGCCGGCCGACGCGACCTACGTCGTGCACGCCATGCTCGAGGGCGTGGTCACGCACGGTACTGCGGCCGAGGTCGGACGCTCGGGGCTCAAAGGATCGTTCGCTGGCAAGACGGGCACCAGCAACGACAACCGCGACGCCTGGTTCGTCGGCTACACGCCGTCGCTGGTGGTCGGGGTCTGGGTCGGCTTCGACGACGACACGTCGCTGCGCGGCGGGGCCGCACAGCTCGCGGTCCCGGTCTGGCTGGCGATCATGAAGCGCGCCCTGCCGGGCATGCCCGGCGAGCGCTTCGCGGTGCCCGACGGGGTGGATCTGGTGTCGGTCGAGGCGTCCAGCGGCAAGCGTGCGGATGCGAGCTGTGGCCCGGCGATCACCGAGGTCTTTCTCGCCGGGACGGCGCCGCGCGAGTCCTGCGCCGGCGGCGCCGCTCGGGTCGCCGCCGGTGCCGAGCGCGATTCACCCGTCAAGTACATCGGGGAGACCGTCGGCGAGTGGTTCGCGGCACTGCCGCGGGCGATCGGATCGCTGTTCGGCGGCAAGAAGGACTGACCCGTCCTACCGGTCGCGCCCTCTCCGTGGTAAGTCGGCCATGGCCCCTGATGAGCTCGAGAAGGCTGACATTCGTCGCCAGCGCCGGCCGGCAATGCATCGAGCTCGTGACGTTCGTCGGGAGCCTGGTCGCCTTCCTCTGGAGTGCTGCCCGAACGGTCTTCCGGCGCGGCTTTCCGTTTCGCGTGGTGGTCCTCCAGGTCTACGAGATCGGCCTCAAGTCGCTGCCGCTCACGGCCGTCGCGGCCTTCGCCATCGGGGTCGTGCTCGCACTGCAGACGCTCGTCATGCTGCGCAAGTTCGGCGCGGTGCACTACGTCGCGGTGGTGGTGGGCCTCTCGGTCATCAAGGAGCTGGGGCCGGTGGTCACGGCGCTGATGGTCGCGGGCCGGGCGGGCTCGGGCATCAGCGCCGAGATCGGCTCGATGAAGGTCACCCGCCAGATCGACGCCCTGCAGGTGCTCGCGGTCGATCCGCTGCAGTTCCTGGTCGCGACGCGGATCCTGGCGTGCGTGATCGCCGTGCCGCTGCTGGCGGCGATCTCGGATGTGCTCGGGATCATCGGCGGCGCCCTGGTCGCGGTCTCGGTCGGCGGCGTGCCGCCGGCGACCTACTACGAAACCACCGTCTACTACGTGACCCTGGGTGGCCTTCTGGCCGGGCTCGGCAAGACGGTCGTGTTCGGGCTCATCATCGGCACGACGGCCGCGTACTACGGCTTCGCGACCGAAGGCGGGACCAGCGGGGTGGGGCGCGCCACGACGACGACGGTGGTCACGTCGTCGCTCATGATCTTCATCACGGACGTGATCATGACGCAGGCCCTGGTGAGCCTCGGGTTCTGAGATGGTGGAACGCAGCGAACCGCGAGCCGCCGACGCCAGCGTGCTGGTCGAATTCCGCGACCTCCACAAGGCGTTCGGTGACAAGGAGGTCCTGCGCGGCGTCGATCTGCTCGTCAACCGCGGCGAGACGCAGGTGATCATGGGCAGCAGCGGATCGGGCAAGTCGGTGCTGCTCAGCATGCTGGTCGGCCTGCTGTCGCCGGATGCGGGCCAGGTGCTGGTCGAGGGCGAGGACGTGACCCGCTACGCGACCATCGACGAGTGGCGCCGTGTCTGGTTGCGCACCGGCTTCCTCTTCCAGGGGGCCGCGCTCTTCGACTCGATGAACGTCGGCGAGAACATCGCCTTTCCGCTGCGCGAGCACGAGAAGCTGAGCGAGGTCGAGATCGCGTCGCGGGTCGCCGAGGTGCTGTCGTGGATCGAGCTCGACGGCATCGAGCAGAAGATGCCGAGCGAGCTCTCGGGCGGCATGCAGAAGCGCGTCGGGCTCGCGCGCGCGATCGTGCTCCAGCCCGAGATCGTGGTCTACGACGAGCCCACCACCGGCCTCGACCCGCTGACCTCCGACACCATCAGCGAGCTCATCCGCCGCTTGCAGCGCGAGCGCCAGGTGACCTCGATCGTGGTCACGCACGACGTTCGCTGTGCCTTCCTGGTTGCCGACCGGATCGCCATGCTGGACGAGGGGCGTATCCTGGTCGAAGGGACGCTCGACGAGATCAAGCAGAGCGAGCAACCCAAGCTACGGGCGTTTCTCTATGGTTGAGCCAGGAAAGAGCCGAGGATTCTTCTGATGGCGAAGGAAACCGAACGCCGTCGCGAGATGATCACCGGCGTCTTCGTGCTGGTCGCGCTGGCGGCGGCGATGCTCATGGTGATCCTGCTCGGATCGCAGCAGCGGATCTTCGAGAAACGCTTCCGCATCAATGCGATCTTCGGCACCGTGAGCGGCCTGCGCGCCGGCGCGCCGGTGTTCGTCGCCGGCGTCAACGTCGGCGCCGTCGAACGTTTGCGCTTCGTGCCGGGCGACACCTACCAGCCGACCGCAGACGAGGAAGGGGGCGCGGCGCCGAAGCCCGTCGGTCGGGTGGGCAAGGTCGAGGTCTTGATGGACGTCGAGGAGCGCTTCCACGACCAGATCCGCGCCGACTCGATTGCGACCATCGCCTCGGTCGGACTGCTCGGTGACAAGTCGATCGAGATCTCGGTGGGGAGCGTGATGCAGCCCGTGGTTCAGCCCGGGGCGACGCTGGGCAGCCAGGATCCACTGACGCTCACCGAGATCATCGATCAGATCGAGCCGATCCGCGACAAGCTCGACAAGATCCTCGGTGACATCGCGTCCGCAACCGGCAACCTGACCGGTGAAGGCACGCCGATCTCGAAGTCGCTGCAGAGCATGAGCAACATCCTCGAGAAGGTCGACAAGGGCGAGGGCACCATCGGTCGCCTGGTGAACTCACCCGAGGTCGAGAACGAGCTCGCGGCGACGCTCGAGAACGCGCGCGCGCTGCTCATCTCGGCGCAGAGCACGGTCGAGCAGATTCGCGCCGCCACCGTGGACCTTCCGGCGACGATGGTGTCGGTACGCAAGGTCGCCGACGAGGTGGCGGGGCTGTCGGTCGAGCTGCGCGAGAGCGCCCGGCGCTTTCCCCAGATCGTCGCCGACATGGAGGTCGTCGCGCAGAACCTGAAGGATGCGTCCGAGAGTTTCCCGCTGCTCGCGATCGGGGCGCAGCGCGGCGTGCGCGAGGCGACGACGGTATTCGATGCGGCCGGCAAGACGATCTTCCTGCGCGGCTACGTCGACCAGAGCAAGGCCAAGCTGCCGGCGGCGATCGAGCGCGGCGAGAGCTCGATCGATCAAGCCGAGCCAGGGCAGGGGGAGTAGGGCCGTGCACAACGGCACGATCGTCAGTCTCGCAATCGTCGTCGCGGTCGCGTTGCCCTTCGGCTGGGCGTGTTCGGCGAGCAAGAGCGCGAGCCTGCTCGGGATCCGCGCCGACGCGGCGTCGCTCGAGCAGTCGAGCCTCGAGTACGCGCTGCGCGGCGACCTGCCGCGCGCACTAGCGCTCGAGGAGCAGGCCCTGCTCGCCTATCGCAGCGTAGACGACACCGCCGCGGTCACCGGCGCGCTCAATCGCGCCGGCAATCTGCGCCAGCGAACCGGCGATCCCGACGGAGCGCGCAGCGCCTATCTGGAAGCGCAGCGCCTGGCCAGCATCACCGGCGACCGGGCCGAGGAAGCGGCCGCGCGCAGCAACCTCGGCACCTTGTTCGAGGAGTCGGGCAACCTCGCCGCGGCTGACGCCGAGTACCAGGCCGCGCGCACGCTGGCCGAAGCCGCCGGTGCGGATGCGACCCTGGCGACGATCCTGAACAACCAGGCGCTGCTCGCCCGCAAGCAGGGTGATCCGCAGCGTGCGATCGAGCTTCTGAAGGCGGCGCTGGAGATCGACCGCGACCGCAGCAACGACGGCGGCGCCGCGAACCGGCTGCGCAACCTCGGTGCGGTCTACGCCAAGGTCGGACGCCAGGCCGAGGCGAGCACGGCTCTGGGCGAAGCGCTGGAGATCGATCGTCGCCGCGAGAACATCCCCGAGATCGCCCTCGACCTGGTGACCTTGAGCGAGATCAACGCGCGCGACCCGGCGACCCTGCCGCTCGCGATCAATCAGCGTCGGCGCGCCGCCGAGATCCACCGGCTGCTGGGCCGGGACACGGCGCTGGCGCGCGACGACGCCGCGATTGCAGGGTGGTGCGAGGGCCTGCGGTCGAGCGGCACCGCCTCGGCGCCGTCGATCGACTGCAGCCCATCCGAGCAAGGCCGAGACTCGCGGCCGGCCCCCTAGTGGGACACTAGGGCGGACCGCGTAGCCTTCGAGGTGGCGGGTTCCCGTTCGCCGGGGGCTGGTGCGCCGCCCGACGGAGTGCGATTTGAGGGTACCGTTTACCGTGCCGGATCGGTATCATGCCGCCCCAGCATGGAAGGTTCCCCTTCGTTCATGACCGCGCTGCTCGCCTTCTTTCACCGCTTCGGCGAGGTGATGGGCAGCATCGTACTCGGTGCTCTGTACTTCGTCCTGGTGGGGCCCGTCGCGTTGATCGTACGGCTCGCCACGGATCCGCTCCGCCGGCGGCCGCCTCGTGATTCCGCTTTTCTTGCCTGGCAAAAAGACAACGAAACGCTCGGTGCCGCGCACCGTCAAGGCTGAACAGCGGCCCGCTCTCCCTCTGAATGACGTTCAGATCCGCCGTGCCGATGGAGGCCGCCTCGAGGCGAGCCGCCCATCCGGCCGTGCGACTCGGGTGATTCCTTGAATCGAGTCAATCAAGCCCTCGCCGTGCTCGTCTCCCTGTTGTTCGTCTTCCTCGTGCTGGAAGGCGGTCTGCGGCTGTTCGGCTTCTCGCCGCGGCGCACGATGAACCAGTTCGACACCATGCTCGGCTGGACCAAGTCGCCGGCGACGTCGCTGCGCCGCCACACCGGCGAGTTCGACGTCACGCTCAAGACCAACTCGCGCGGCCTGCGCGAGGACGAGTCGGTGCGCTACGAGAAGCCCGCGGACACGACGCGGATCCTGCTCGTCGGTGACTCCTTCACCCTGGGCTACACGGTCGAGCGACCCGACACGCTGTCGCAGCTTCTCGCCGAGCGCATGCGCTCCGAGGGCCGCAACGTCGAGGTGATCAACGGCGGAACCGAGGGTTACTCGACGGACCAGGAAATCGTCTGGCTGATGACCGAGGGCGTCAAGTACAAGCCGGACGTCGTCATCCTGCAGATGTTCGAGAACGACGTGTTCTGGAACAGCCAGGAGCAGTATCTGCGCTACCCGAAGCCCAAGCTGCGCGGCGACCTGCCGCCCAAGGTGGCGCTCTCGGGGCTGCGCGCGCTGCCCGACCCCGGCCAGGAGCCCTGGCTCGAGCGCAAGACGGCGCTCGGCAACATGCTGGGCTCGATCGTCGCGGCACCGCAGGTTCCGATGCTGGCCGGCGACCGGCGCATCCCCGCCGAGTGGGCGGTCCGCATCCGCGACGCCGACAGCGACGGCTGGCCCGAGACCAGGACGGCGCTGCGCGCGTTTCGCTCGATCGCCGAAGACATGGGCGCCAAGCCGCTGGTCGTCGTGATCCCCGAGAAGGCGCAGGTCGATCCCGCCTCGCGCCAGGCGATCGCGGCAGCGATCGGCGATCCCGCATACGATCCAGAGCGCCCGTATCGCGGCATGATCGCAGCGGCGAAGGCGGCGGGCCTGCCGGTCGTCGAGCCGCAGGCCGCGATGCTCGCCGCCACCGACGGCGGCGCGCGCCAGCTCTACTTCACGCGCGACTGGCACACCAACGCCGCCGGGAATCGGGTGCTGGCGAAGGAGATCGACATGGCGCTGTCGTCGCCAGCGCTCCTTGGCCCGCCACCGCACGAGGCGCCACCGCTGACGTTGCCGGCGACCGCCGAGCACGCGAGCACGCTCTGGCGCAACGTCGCGATCCTCGTCGCGATCTGGCTGATCCTGGGCACGCTGTACGCGAAGCGCTTCCCGGCGGAAGGTGCGCTCAAGAGTTACGGCTCGGTAGCGGGTCTCCTCTGCGCCGTGGTCGCGATCTTCCTGACCTTCAACCTGCTGACGGCGATCCTGCCGCTGTGGATCTCGCGCTGGGTGTCGACGCTGGTCGTGGTCGGCGTCCTCGGGGCTGTGATCTGGTATCTCCGCGCGCGTCTCCCGGTGATGGGCGAGCTGTTCGGCACCTTCGTGCGCCGCGGCCAGTGGTACATGCTGCCGGTACTGGTAGGCCTGCTCTCGCTCGGCGGCCTGCTGGTGGTCGCCGCCTCGTCGCCCTGGCTGGCGCCGTTCATTTACACGCTGTTCTGAGCGCCCTGAGTGCGCGGCCGTCGCTGCGCGACGGCGCCAGTCGCCTTCCTCGGCACCTCGATCGCGACGCTGGACTCTCACGAGTCGGGCGTCGCCCTGCTTGGGGTGGCCTTGAGCGAGGCTACCATCCGCGCTAAGCGGCAGTGGATCGTTCCCAATCAGGTGAACGAAGGCTCGGAGGGGAGAGTCATGAGATCAATTCTGCAGGGAGTCGGGTTGTCAGTGTCGCTTGTCGCTCTCGCCCTGTCGCTCTCGCCGGGGACGGCGCGGGGGGATGGCGCGGAAGCAGGCGGCTACATCGGTGCCGGGTTTCCCGTCGGTCACTACGGCGACACGGCGGGCATCGGAGGCGTGATCGGGGCCCAGGGCGGCTACCGCTGGAACATGAGCGAGAACGGGGCGATCTCGTTGATCGGCGGCCCGCAGTTCACGTTGCTGCCGTCAGAGGACTGCCCGTCGGGGCCGCTGGCGGTGAACTGCAACGAGGACGACAGCCTCGCCAGCACATGGTCGTTCACCGCGGGGCCGAAGTTCACTATCGTGGGTGAGACGGCCCAGTTGTCGATCGCGCTGCTGGGCGGCTTCTTCGACGACATCAGCGGACCGCTCGACGAGAAGGGCGGTGGCCTCGCCATCCACGGTGTCCTCGGTGGCAACGTCACCCGTGAGGTGAACGTGGGTCTTTTCGTGCGCTTCGAGGAGATCTTCCTGCGCGCGACGGCGGCCGCCGATTCCGGAGGCCAGGACGACCGACAGATGGTGATGTCGGGTATCAGCGTCAACTGGAACTTCGAGCCCGAGCCGGTCCAGGCCGCTCCGCCGCCGCCGCCTCCTCCGCCGCCAGCGCCGTTCGTCAAGCGTAAGATCATCCTGCGCGGCGTGAACTTCGACTTCGACAAGTCGAACATCCGCCCGGACGCTCGCCCGATCCTCGACGAGGCGGTCCGCGTGCTGCAGGCGGAGCCCGCGATCCGCGTGCGCATCGAGGGTCATACGGACAGCGTCGGGTCGGATGCCTACAACCTGAAGCTCTCGCAGCGTCGCTCGGAGGCCGTCATGCAGTACCTCGTAAAGGGCGGCGTCGCGGCGAGCCGTCTTGAAGCGCTGGGCAAGGGCGAAAGCCAGCCGGTCGCGACCAACGACACGGCCGACGGCCGCGCCCAGAACCGTCGCGCCGAGCTGATCGTCAATTAAACGAGGGGACCCGTCCCCTCGCCCCGGCGGGCTCGGCCCGCCGGGGCCCCACACCCCTGCTCGCTGCGCTCGGCCGCGCGCTACGCGCGCGGATGCCGGAGCGTGGCGGCCGGGGGCGAGCACCGCACGGGGGCTATTTGTATCGACGAGGGAGGGGTTCGCCCGACCGAGGAGGCCCATCGGAGGAGCGCAGGCCGCGCGCAGCGCGGGCGAGCACCGCACGGGGGCTATTTGTATCGACGAGGGAGGGGTTCGCCCGACCGAGGAGGCCCATCGGAGGAGCGCAGCCCGCGCGCAGCGCGGGCGAGCACCGCACGGGGGCTAGTTGTAATAAATCCCGGCGTAGTCCTTGACCATGCGCGTGGCGCTGAACGCCGGTGCGAGTGTCTTCATCGACGCCCGCATGCGCGCCACCCAGCCGCGCGGCACGCCGTCGCGGTTGCGGTCGTAGAACAGCGGCCGGATCTGGTTCTCGATGATGTCGTGCAGCGATTGCACGTCGGCCGTGTTGCGGTCCTCGGTGACCAGGCGCCCCTTGGCCGGCGTGGAGTAGGGGGCGCCGACGTCCCAGCCGTTCTCGCCGTTCGAGCCCTCGATCCACCAACCGTCGAGGATGCTGCAGTTGAGCCCACCGTTGACGACGACCTTCATGCCGCTGGTGCCACTGGCCTCCAGCGGTGGCACGGGCAGGTTCAGCCACACGTCGACGCCCTGCACGAGACGTCGCGCGACGTACTGGTCGTAGCCCTGCAGGAAGACCACGCGGCCGCGTAGCTCGCGGCGTTCCTTCCACTGCATGAGCTGCTGCAGGATGCGCTTGGCCTCGTTGTCGCGCGGGTGAGCCTTGCCGGCGAGGACGAACTGCACCGGCTGCGTCGGATGGTCGAGCATCGCCATCGCGCGGTCCATGTCCGCGAGCAGCAGGTGCCAGCGCTTGTAGGCTGCCACGCGGCGCGCGAAGCCGATCGTCAGGACATCGGGGTTGAGCAGCCGCTTGGCGCTACGGATGAGCTGGTCCGACTCTCCGGCTTCGCGCCACTGCGCTTCGGCGCGAAAGCGCGCCTCGGCGACGAGCCGTGCGCGCAGCAGACAGTGCGCCTTCCAGAGCTCCGCGTCTGGAATCTCGTCGATCTTCTTCCACAGCTCGGGGTTGTCGGCGTGCAAGGCCCAATCCACGCCCAGGTACTGATCGAATAGCCGGCGCATCAAGGGTGCGACCCAGGTAGGGTGGTGCACCCCGTTGGTCACCGAGACGATCGGCGACTCCTCCGGCGGGATGTCCGGCCAGAGCTGCTGCCACATGCGGCCGCAGACCTCGCCGTGCCGCTTGCTGACGCCGTTCGCCGAGCGCGACAGCCGGATGGCGAGCGGGGTCATGCCGAACGGCTCCATGCTGTCGTTCGGATGACGCCGGCCGAGCCCGAACACGGTCTCCGTGTCGACGCCGAGGGCGGTCAGGAAGTCGCCGAGCACCTCCTGCATCAGCGCCGGGTCGAAGGTGTCGTTGCCGGCGGGAACCGGCGTGTGGGTCGTGAAGATGCACTGCCGGGCGACCTCGCTGCACGCGGTGGCGAAGTCGATGCCGGCCGCGACCTGCTCGCGCACCATCTCGAGGGTCAGGAACGCGGAATGCCCTTCGTTCAGGTGATAGGCGTGCGGCGTGATGCCGAGCGCGCGCAGCGCGCGGACGCCGCCGATGCCGAGGACGGTCTCCTGGACGATACGCGTGCTGGCGTCGCCACCGTACAGGTGGGCGGTGATCCAGCGATCGACGTCCTCGTTGCGATCACAGTCGGTGTCGAGCAGATAAAGCGGGATCCGACCGACCTCGGCGCGCCAGATCTGCACGCACACCGAGCGTCCGCGGATCGGCACCTCGACCGTCAGCGGCTGGTTGGTCTCGTCATGGAGCAAGGTGAGCGGCAGCTCGCGGAAGTCCTCGTCGCTGTAGAACTCTTCCTGCCAGCCGTCGACGTTGACCCGCTGCCGGAAGTAGCCCTGTCGATACAGCAGCCCCAGGGCGACCACCGGGATGCCCAGGTCGGACGCCGACTTGAGGTGGTCGCCGGCCAGGATGCCGAGGCCACCCGCGTAGAGGTGGAGCGACTCGTGGATCCCGTACTCGGCGCAGAAGTACGCGATCGGACGGTCGGCGCTCGCGTTCGGCAGATGCTGGCGCGCCCAGGTGGAGTTGGTCGCCTCGCGCCCGCTGCGCGGTGTTCCCGGCTTGGCACGCATGTACTCGTCGAAGCCCGCCACCGTCTTCTCGACCCGCTGCAGATAGTCGGGATCGACGGCCATCTGCGACAGGCGCTCGGGTGACGCGGTCCGCAAGAGTTGTAGCGGGCTGTGCTCACATTGATCCCACCGCTGTGGGTCGATGTCCCGGAACAGCGACATGCCGTAGCCGTTCCAGGTCCACCACATGTTGCCGGCCATCCGGACCAGTGGGCGAAGGGTTTCCGGGAGCGAGTCGTGCAGCTTCTGGTCGAACATTGAGCCCTCTGCGCAAAATTTCGGCAGTATGGAGGTATGCGAACGCTAGCTAGTTTGGCCGCCGGAGCGCGGCAATCCAAGCCGCGTGCCTGCGTCTCGGCAGCCGGTGGCCGGGCCGGGAGATCTGCGCCAAGCCCGGTAGCACAGGCCTCTCGCAGGCGGCAATTGCGCCGCCGACGTCGGCAGGCCGTTGACAGAGGGCGCGCCCGTGCGTAAATACGTACCGACCGTTCTGGATACAGAGATGTCAGAAACCATATCAAGAAAACCGGCGTCCGTCGCAGGGCCTGCGAAGATCAGCAAGCGGGTTGCGCAGGGGATGCGCAGCCGCGACAGCCTGCTGCGTGCCGCGACGCATCATTTCTCCGAGCGCGGCTTCTCGGCCACCAGCATCGACGACGTCTGCCGCGACGCCGGGGTGGTGAAGAGCGCGGTCTACTGGCACTTCGAGAGCAAGGAAGGTCTCCTCACGGCAGTTCTCGAGGAGACCGCGACCGCCTGGATCGACGGCATCGTCGCGAGCGTGCAGCAGACGGGCGATCCGCGCGAGCGTCTCAGCCGGGCGATGATCGGCATGCGTGAGCTGGTGGAGACCAGGCCCGCACTGCTGCGCCTGCTGCATTCGATGTTGCTCGAGCGCATCACCGAGAACGAGCAGACCAGGGCGGTCCTGCTGCGCGTCTTCGACCGCGCCCGCGCCGCACTCAGCGACGGCATCGCCGAGGTGATCGGGATGCGCCCCGCAGGCCTCGCGACCATCGCCGAGCTCGTGCTCGCCTCGCTCGACGGCATCTTTCTGCAGCATCAGCTGCGCAAGGACCGCGACGAGCTCGACCGCCTGTTCGCCGAGCTCGAGCGTTCGATCGTCTACCTCGTGAACCGCCTCTTCGTGGAGGCGCAGCCCCGCCCGGCGGGCGATACCGGCAAGACGGACCGCACCGAACCGGCCGACGGAGAATCGACATGAGCAAAAGCATCGCCCTGGACGACGAGCTCGACCTGACGTGGCGCGACGCCGAGGACGCGGCCTACCTGAAGCTCCTGCAGCGCCTCTCGCATCAATCCGTCGTCAAGCACTTCGACGCCTACGCCGACGTCGACTGGGACGCGCCGGAGATGCGCATCGACCCGGCCGATCCGCGCTGGGAGCTCGACGCGGATGAGATGCTGGGTGCGACCGCGTGGTATCGCGAGCAGCCGCAGCCGGTGCGCGCGGCGATCGGCCTGCACATGTTCGCGAGCTTCATGAAGGTCGGGCTGCAGTTCGAGTCGGTGCTCAAGCGCGGCCTGCTCGAGTACGCGTTCAAGCTGCCCAACAACTCGCCCGAGTACCGCTACGTCTACCACGAGGTCATCGAGGAGGCGCAGCACTCGCTGATGTTCCAGGAGTTCGTGAACCGCTCCGGCTTCGACGTGCCGGGACTCGCTGGCTGGCAGAAGCTCGGCAGCCGCATGGTGATGCGCTTGGGACGCACGTTCCCCGAGCTGTTCTTCCTGTTTGTGCTTGGCGGCGAGGACCCGATCGACCACATACAGCGCCAGATGCTGCGCCAGCGCGAGAGCGTCCACCCGCTGCTGCGCCGCATCTGCCAGATCCACATCACCGAGGAGGCGCGGCACCTCTCGTTCGCGCGGCTCTACCTGCGCCGCAACGTCCCGCGCCTGGGCGCGTTCCGCAAGCGCATGCTGCAGGTGCGCACGCCGCTCATCCTCGGTCAGATGTCGCAGCAGATGATGCGGCCGTCGGCCCAGATCGTGGCCCGCTACGGCATCCCGAAGGCGGTGCTGCGCGAGGCCTACGCTGCGAATCCGCTGCACCGGCAGCGCACCGCCGAGGCCGTCGCCAAGGTACGCAAGCTCTGCGAGGATCTCGGCATCGTGACCCCGGGCACCGTCAAGCTGTGGAAGGCATTTCACCTGTGGCCGACGGAAGCCGCGGCCGCGTAGCCCCGCTCCTACGCCAGCGGATCGGCGCTGGCGGGTTCGCGCAGCAGCTCGCGGACCGCCTCGACGACCAGCAGCGCCGCCAGCGCCATGAGCGCCAGGGCGACGATGCCGTTGATCGTGGTGGTGTCGAGGCGGGCGGTGCCGCTCGCGACCGCCGCGAGCGCGGTGCCGATCTGCAGCACCAGCGACCACACGGTGATCGTCATCACGAACGCCATCGGGACGATCGTGTACCAGTAGCGGCGCCCGCTCTTGCGTAGCCACACGCTCACGCCGAGCAGGGTGAGCGCCGCCAGGAGCTGGTTGCTGGTGCCGAACAGGGTCCAGAAGATCCGGTACGAGCCTTCGCCCGCCGCGATCAAGAACACCGCGGGCGTGAGCACCGTCGCCGCGGTGGCGGCGATCGCGCCGGTGCGGCTGGTCCAGCCGAGCAGCTCCTGCAGGATGTAGCGCCCGAGGCGCGTGCTCACGTCGAGGGTGTCGAAGACGAAGGTCGAGAACGCCATGGCGCCGAACGTGGTTGCGAACAGCAGGTGCTGCTGGCCGATCATGCCGGCGAGAAAGCGGCCCAGACCCGCGCCGTAAATTGTTCCGGGCGCCTTCCCCACGGTGTCCGGGGTGGCGACGATCATCACGGTGGCGAGCGCGATCAGCGCGACGAAAGCCTCGAGCAGCATCGCGCCGTAGCCAATCGGCTTGCAGTCGGACTCCTTGCCGATCTGCTTCGACGTCGTGCCCGAGCAGACCAGGCCGTGAAAGCCCGAGCACGCACCGCACGCGATGGTCACGAACAGGAAGGGGAACAGCGCGCCGGTCGCACCGGGCGCCTGCCAGGTCTTGAACGCCTCCTGCTCGATCGTGAAGCCGCCGAAGAACATCCCGACGGTGCCGACGAACAGCGCCATGTAGAGAATGAAGCCGCCGAGATACCCGCGTGGCTGCAGCAGGCACCAGACGGGGGTGAGCGAGGCGACGAAGCAGTAGGCGAGAATCAGCAGCGCCCAGGTCTGCGCGGACAGGACCAGCCACGTCGAGATCTGCGTACCCAGCCAGACCGCGCCGAGCGTCGCCGGGACGAAGATCACCGTCAACAGCCAGAGGGGAGGGCGCAGGAAGCGATCGATCAGCCCCATCGCCAGCGACAGCGAGAGGTACAGGATGCTCGCCGCCGCGACCGCCCCGCCCGGGTTGAACGCGAACTCGCTGCCGGCCAGGTCGTCGCCGCCGCCGACGAAGGTGCTCGCGGTGATGTCGGCGAACGCGACGATCACGTAGACCAGCGCGATCCAGATGAACACCATGATCGCGAGCCAGGCCCGTGGCCCGAGCGTGAGCTTGACGATCTCGGCGATCGAGCGCCCCTGATGGCGCACCGAGGCGACCAGCGCCGAGAAGTCGTGCACCGCGCCGATGAAGATCACGCCGATGCCGATCCAGAGGATGCACGGCAGCCAGCCGAACTGCAGGCAGGCGAGGATCGGTCCCGCGATCGGGCCGGCAGCGGCGATCGCGCTGAAGTGCTGGCCGAGCAGGTAGAAGCGGCGGGTCGGCACGAAGTCGACGCCGTCGTTCACCGTCACCGCCGGTGTCACGCGCGCGTCATCGAGCGCGTACTGGCGCGCGACGAAGCGGCCGTACCAGCTGTAGCCCAGGGCGAGAACGACGAGCGTGATCGTTGCGAGCAGCGGCAGGGTCATCGGCGGTCCGGTCCTCGTAGCGGGATTCGCGGGCCCTGCAAAGCCGCGGCGTCGGAAGTGCCTTCCGCGCGTCCGCCGGCCGTGTTAGCCCTCGCGACGCCATGAGCTTCCACCGACATCCCCTGAAGCCACTCGAGATCGCACCACCGACCGGAACCGGCGAGACGCTGCCGCGCCGGCACTTCCTGCGTCTGCTCGGGGTCGCGACCGGCGGGGCCGCGGTCCTCGCGGCGAGGCCCTGGCGGGCCGGCGCGGCGGACACCGAGCCGGCCTTCCCGGACGGCATCAAGTCGGGCGATCCGAAGCCGACCACGGGCGTGATCTGGACGCGGGTCGCAGCACCGGTCGGGGGTGGTCCGCTGTCGGTGGTCTGGTCGGTCGCGGACGATGCGGACATGCAGAACGTCGTGCGCGGTGGTCTGGCCGTCGCCGACGCGGCGGGCGGGCACCACGTCAAGATCGAGGTCCGCGGCCTGAAGCCGGATCGCTGGTACTTCTACCGCTTCGAGTGCGACGTCGTGCCGAGCGCGACCGGACGCCTGCGCACCGCGCCGCGCATCGGAGCGAAGCCCGATCGGCTGCGCTACGCGTTCGCGAGCTGCCAGCAGCGCAACGCCAGCCACTACGTCGCGCACCGGGCGATCGCGCAGGAGAACCTCGACTTCCTGCTCCACCTCGGCGACTACGTCTACGTCAGCGACGGCGGCACGATCACGCTCGACGACTACCGTTCGGTCTACCGCCGCTTCCACGCAAACCCGCTGCTGCAGGAGATGCACGCGCAGGTGCCGCTGGTCGCCGTGTGGGACGACGGCGAGTTCTACAACGGCGTCGATCGCACCGGCGATCCGGTACGGCTCGAGGCCGCCCGCGCCGCCTGGTTCGAGGCCATGCCGGTGCCGCGCCGGCGCGACGATCGCACCTATCGAAGCGTACAGTGGGGGCGGCTCGCCGAGATGTTCCTGCTCGACACGCGCCAGTACCGCGATCCCGAGATCCCGGCCAACACCAGATTCGCCGGTCTCATCGACGCCCAGGACACCTCCATGCCGCCGTGCGAGCAGATGTTCGCGCCCGGCCGGACGACGCTCGGGCGCGCGCAGAAGCAGTGGTTCAAGCACGAGCTCGCGCGTGCGGAGGCGACCTGGCGGCTGGTGGGCAGCAGCTACGACATGGCGCCGTGGAAGATCACCGACCGCGACACCCCCGAGCTGCGCATGCAGAATCCCAACCTGCAGAAGAACGGCGGCGTCTACGTCTCGAACGAAGCCTGGGACGACTACCAGGCGGAGCGGCGCGAGATCATGGAGTTCATCGCGCAGCGGCGGATCCCGAACGTCGTCGTGACGAGCGGTCACACGCACTTCTACAAGGCGAGCAACATCCAGCCGGACTTCGACGACGTCGCGTCGCCGATCACCGCGGTCGAGTTCGTGACCGGCTCGCTCACCGCGGATCCCGATCCACGCACCATTGCGTCGGAAGATCTGCTGCACGTCGCGGAGCAGATCATGCTGGCCGCGAACGCCCCGTACCTGAAGCAGATCGACCTGCTGAACCAGGGCTACACGGTGGTGGACATCACGCCCGAGGAGACGATCGTCGAGTTCCGCGTCCTCGACACCTTCGACGCCAACGCGGAGGCGTCGACGTTCGCGCGCTTCCGCGTGGTCGCTGGCGTGCCGGGCATCGAGGTGCTCGGGGGGTGAGCTCGGCGCACCCTGCACCGCCTGAAGGTAGGCTCGTCACCGCCGCTGGAGGCGGTGCAGGGTCGCGCGTGTATCTGCTGGTGGGTGGCGTCAAGCGGTGGATTCTATCGCCGGACGTCTTCGCGGCCAACGGATGGCGCTTCGAGCCGACGATTCGCGCGGTTGCGGTGAAGCTCGAGGCGGCCTTGCGCCGCGCTGCGCGGCGGTGACACGCCGTCAGCGCAGCTCGTAGTCTTCGAGCTGTGCCTCCTTCGTCCAGCCCCAGTAGTCGACCAGTCGCCACGGCGATGTCGTGGTGACGCGGCCCGACGCGTTCTTGTACCAGCTCGTCATGCCGGGATGGGACCACACCATGGTCGCGTGGCGCGCGTCGAAGCGCTCGTAGTACGCGTCGTGCACCTCACGGCGGCAGTCCATGATCGAGTGGCCGCTGCGCAGCAGGGCTGCGAGGCAGCCGATGACGTAGCGCACCTGGCACTCGGAGTGGAAGATGATGCTGCCGGCATGCGCGAGGTTGGTGCCGGGGCCGTACAAGCAGAACAGGTTCGGGAAGTCCGGCACCGTGATGCCGAGATAGGCTTGTGGATCTTCACCCCAGCGCTCGCGCAAGGTGACGCCGCCGCGCCCGGCGATCTCCATCGGCCAGAGAAAGCGGTTGGCGTGGAAGCCGGTCGCGAACACGATCACGTCGACGGGATGCTCGCTGCCGTCGCTGCAGCGGATGCCGCCCGGCGTGACCTCGCTGATGCCGTCGCTGATCAGCTCGACGTTGTCGCGCTTGAGCGTGCCGAGCCAGCTGCCGTTGTCCTGCAGCATGCGCTTGCCGAACGGCGGGTAGTCGGGGACCACCTTGGCGAGCAGCTCCGGGTCGTCGCCGATCTGCTGCGCCATGTACTGCGTGAAGCCGACGCGCATGGCCTCGTTCATCTCGTTGACCGAGCGCTCCTGGTGCGGCCACTTCGGGTCGACGACCAGCGACGGCATCAGGCCGTCGGAGCCCGGCCAGAAAAGCAGGAAGCGGTACCAGCGTCCGTAGAACGGCACGTGCTCGAGCAGCCACCTCTTCTGCTCACTCACCCTGGAGTGGTAGTGCGGGTTCGGTACCATCCACTGCGCGGAGCGCTGGAAGACCAGTAGACGCTGCGCGACCTTCGCGACCTCGGGAACGAGCTGGAACGCGCTCGCGCCGGTGCCGACCACCGCCACGCGCTTGCCCGTGAGGTCGTGCTGGTGCTGCCACTCGGCCGAATGGAACTTCGCGCCGGCGAACGAATCCAGCCCGGGAATCGCCGGGATCTTCGGGCGGTTCAGCTGCCCGACCGCGCTGATGATCGCGTTGCTCTCGATGGTCTGCTCGCTGCCGTCCGCCGCACGGACCCGAACCGACCAGCGCGCGAGCGCCTCGTCGAAGCGCGCGGCGACCACCTCGGTGCGAAAACGGATCTTGTCACGGATGCGAAAGTCGGTGGCACAGCGCTCGAAGTAGTCGCGCAACTCGGCGCGCTGCGCGAAGAACTCCGACCAGCCGTGATTGGGCGCGAACGAGTAGCAGTAGAAGTGGTTCGCGACGTCGACCCGGCAGCCCGGGTACGAGTTCTCGAACCAGGTGCCGCCGACGCCCTCGTTCTTCTCGAGCACCACGTACGGGACTCCCGCCTCCTCGAGCCGGATCGCGGCCAGCAGCCCCGACATGCCCGCGCCGATGATGACCACGTGGAAGCGCTGGCGAGACTCGGCCGGTACGCCGTCCCACGCAACGTCACGCAGGTCCGCACCGTCCAGCGCCATCTCCTCGAGCATCATCGGCACGTACTCCTCGGGTACGTCCTGGCCAACCATGAAGGTCATCATCGCGCGCACCGTCGCGGCGGACGGAGGAGGGGGGAGGGTGTAGCCGCGATCGCGGTAGGCGCGCAGCGCGTCGAGCGCGACTGCGCGCATGATCGCCTTGTCGTCCTCGGACAGACCGCCGTCGACGTCGCCCATGATCGCGTAACCCGGCCGGATCGCGCCCGTCAGCAGGCTCGCGTTGCCGGTCAGGTGGATGATCGACATCATAAGGGTCGGAATGCTGGCGCGCTCGAGGGCGGCGGCGATGAAGGAATCGTCCTCGGTGATGGGGCGGTGTGCGGCGGTCTCGCTCATGGTTCGGTAGCCTGCTCGCTGGGATGTTGGGGCTGCCGCCGAAGACGGGCCAGCCGCAGCCGATCCGACAGCAATGGCATCGCGGCGCCCGGGAGTCGATGTCCGCTCCATGACGCGCTGCTCCGCGCTCGCGTCCCCGGTCGCTCGGGACAGTCGGGCACTGCCGCGATGCCGCAGCGATATATCGCGGCGATCCAGCCGCGTGCGGTTGCCACTCGAGCACGCGTCGACCTCATCGTGAATGCGCGCGGTTTCGGGGGTCGCCCGGTGTCGATTCCGAATGCCGAGGAGCGGCCTGCAGCGTCAGCATCGTGACGAGTGCGAGCGTCCTGCAGTGAGCGAGAGCGACACGGAATGCGGGGTGAGTCATCACGGGCGAGTGCGGCCAGGAGGGCGGGCAGCTCGCGTGCTGCGTCACTTCCGCTGAGCGCGGCCTACCGACGAAGAGGGCGCCCTCGGAGCGGACGAGCACCGGCGCCAGCTCGGCTTCGGCGCGAGGTCTTCCTTGGCTTTCGGGAGAGTGTACTCTTCTCGGGGAGAGGTCGGGGGTCGGAACCTCCTCTTGCCAACCTGAAATCACAGGTATCACAACGACTCGGAGTCATAGGTGAGTTGTAGCCGTTTCCTGTCAGTGCTCCTTGTACTGACCTGTCCCATCATCTCGTACGCCCAATCGGGTTTCGAGAATCTGAAGATCAGGGTCAAGCCGCCCGTGTGCTTCGGCGATGTGTGCGCGGTCATGGTCCGGTTCGTGAATTTTGAAACGCTGGATCCAGACCTGTTTGTCGAGGAGGAAGAACTCCGCACTTGTGGGAGCACGGGCACAAACCCGATCTTGCCTTCAGACTTCGATTCCAGGGGGAAGTCGCGAACAATCGTGACGGTTCGAAGTGACCGGGGACTCGTCGAAAAAAATTGCAATCCGGATTTCATGCCTCAGGAGGGAATGAAATCGCGCTTTGCCTATCGCACCTTCTATTTCGACTCGGATGCCATGCCCAGGTTCTTGAAATTTGGTTTTCGCGATCGCGAGAATCTTACCAGCTATACCTTGAAGGCAGATGTGCCACCGCCGGTGCCAGCATCGGAATATGCCTGCGACAGATATGTCGAAAGCTACGGGACATACGCACGAATCCGCAATCTGACTTTGGAAAAGGGTGAGCTTTATACCATTTGTTTCGAGCAGCCGCCGAGCACTCCGTATTTCCCATTCTTCGAGATCTCTCTCGTCAATCTGGGTGATGCCAGCTGTAGCGATGTCAGAATGAGAGCGATCAGTCCTGACGGCCAGCATATCGCTTCCGATTTCGGTCCGTCGCCCGGCCTGCGCCCCGACAACATGGCTGGGGCCTGGAAAGTCCAGCTCACCTTGGTGGAAGGATGCAACAAGTACGAAATGTACGTGGATTACTGACCTCGCCGATTCCCTTCGCTCGATCATCCCGTGCTGAGGCAGCCAGGACCATGGCAGGGTGGCGCCCGCTACTCGTCGGGTAGGCCAGAGAGAGCGGTGGCCGTCCAGGGGGAACGCGAGGTCGTGGCGGGAGCGAGGTAAGTAGCTGATTCAGCAGGGGAAGTCGGAAGTGGCCAGGGGGTGAATCGAACACCCGACACGCAAATTTTCAG